>Ga0169931_10000507_pt1 | contig 64032 bp, 48 predicted proteins | sample Kivu_15m_20L_FD_129675 | JGI IMG/M metagenome (GOLD analysis project Ga0169931, IMG submission 129675) | Freshwater microbial communities from Lake Kivu, Western Province, Rwanda to study Microbial Dark Matter (Phase II) - Kivu_15m_20L... | ecosystem: Environmental > Aquatic > Freshwater > Lake... | reverse complement strand
CTGCTGCTCGGTGCGCGCGACCCGCTTCAGGTCGGGCACGAGCGAGCGCGTCATCTCGACGAGCGCGCCGGTGTAGATGTTCGGCGAGGCCCGGTGCATCGCGCGCAGCACGCGCTCCGGGACAATCGACGGGCCGGGGATGGCGAGGGTCTGCGGACCGTGGGCGAGGGTCATCGGTGACGGGCGGTGCGAGTTGGCCGCGGGCGACGTCATTGTCCCACGGCCGTCCGACGCGTCGCGGCGCGTGTCGCACGCAGCGTGCGCCCAGTGATGTGCGGGGATTTCGTTTCGCGCCCGAACCGCACGGCCCGTGCAGCGGCCCTGGCGGGGGGTCAGTCGCCCGCCCGCCCGAGCCGGGTGAGCCTGGCGCGCAGCGTGTCCACCCGCGTCTCGTCGAGCCCGCCGACGCCGCCGATCAGCGTCTCGTGCACCGGCGCGAAGCCGACGAACCCCAGGACGTTGCGCTCGAGCGAGCGCACCGAGTGGGCGCGGTACACCCATCGGTAGACCAGCGCCGGCATGCCCATCGTCACGACGACGCGCGCCGAGCGTCCCTTCAGTCGCTTCGCTTCGAACGGATTGCGTGTGCCGCGCTCGAACGCGAAGCCGGGTCGCGCGACCTGCTCGAGGAACGCCTTGAGCAGCGCGGGCATGTCGCCGAGCCACAGCGGAAAGATCAGCAGCACGTGCTCGGCCCATGCGATGGCCGCCTGCGCGTCGGCGAGCGACGGCGGCAACGCGCCGTGCTCCCAGTCCTGGGCGCTGCGCAGCAGCGGCACGTCCAGATGGCCGAGGTCGATGCAGCGCACGTCGTGGCCGGCTTCGCGTGCGCCTGCCTCGTAGGCGTCGGCCAGCGGGTGACACAGGTGTGCTCCCGTGGCGTCCGGGTGGCCCTGGAGGATCAGGATGCGTCGTCCCATGGCGTTTCCTTCCGATAATCGTGAAGCCTCGCCATCACCGTGCGGCGAGGCCGGTGCGCGCGATCGGCGCCCGCAGGCCGATGATGGTGGGCCGGTGTACTCGGGCCTTGCGCTGGCTCAACACCGGGCGCAGTGCGAGGTGATCCCTCGGACGCAGCGCCGGGTCGCTGCCGACGGGGACTCGCGCCGAGCACGCGGCCTGGGGCCGGACCGCCGCGCGCGCGGGTCACACCGGGCTGAGCGCCCCGGGCGGCGAGGCTTGGCTGCGACCGGCCCGCCCTGTGGACGAGCCGGGACGGTGCGCTGAAGCCGGGCCCGACCCGCGGTCCGCCCGGCGCGAGGCGCGCCATGGGGGCATCCGGGTCCAGCGGTCCGAGGCCGCGCTCCGGCGCATCCCGGTTCGATGGTCCGCGCACCAGCCGCAGGACGAGCCCCCATGCGCCGCCCGGGTCAGCTGCCGCCGGGGCGCAGTTCGGCGACACTTCGGCATGCCCGCGAGATCCAGGTCCACGGCCGGGCCGGCCCGGTCCGACGCGCCGCAGGCGACGCCCACGCTCGCCCCGCCGGCAGGCCCCACCGTGGACGACTGGAACTTGCTGCGTACGTTCATCGCCGTGTACGAGGCGGGCACGCTGACCGAGGCGGCACGGCGTCTGGGCAGCACCCAGCCCAACCTGGGCCGTCACATCCGCGCGCTGGAGTCGCTGCTCGGTGAAGCGCTGTTCGTAAGGCGGCCCGGTCGGCTCGAGCCCACCGAGCGCGCGCACGGGCTGCACGCGACGCTGCTGCCCATGAAGGCCGCGGTGCAGGAGGCCGGGCGGCTGTTCGCCGAGGCGGGCGCCCAGGTGGCCGGCACGGTGCGCCTGGCGGTCTCCGAGGTGTACGCGACGCACGTGGTGGCGCCGCTGGCCGCGCAGTGGCTGGCCGAGCAGCCCGGCCTGGAGATCGAACTGTCGGTCTCCAACCGCGCGGAGAACCTGCTGCGGCGGGACGCGGACATCGCGGTGCGCTTCTTCCGCCCCGAGCAGGACGACGTGATCGCGGTGCACGTCGGCAACACCGAGCTCGGTCTGTTCGTCCACGAGTCCTTCATCGCGCGCTATGGAGAGCCCACGGGCTTCACGGTGCCGGTCGAAGCGTTCGTGGCCGGCTTCGACCGCGAGACCGCGCCCCTGGCGCCGCTGTTCAAGGGCCCGCTGCCGCAGCCGGTGCGCTTTCGCCTGCGCACCGACGCCATGCTCGCTCGCCAGGCGGCCGTCGAGACCGGGCTCGGGGTGGGCGTGTACCTGGTCGACGTGGCGGCCGAGCGGCCCGGGCTGCGGCGCATCCTCGCCGACCGGTTCGGCCAGCGCCAGCAGGTATGGCTGTGCTCGCATCCGGAACTGCGGCGCTCGGCGTCGATGCGCTTCGTGTGGAACCGCCTCGAACAGGCGCTCCGGTCACGCCTGGCAACGTCGCCCTGAGACCGTGCCCCGGTGTGGCCTGCCTCGGTTCCTCGGCCCGGGCGGTCCTCGAACGATGGCCGCCACGGCTCGGGTGGCTACGGGCACCGTGCGTGCCCTTCGCCGTCTGCCCTTCGCCGCCGGGTCAGGCCAGGCTGATCCGGCGGATGTGCAGCGCGAAGGGGCCGGCCTCGCGGGCAGCGATCATCAAGCCGACCTGGCGGATGCATGCAGGATCGAGCGCCGGTGCGCCGATGACGTCGCGTCCGCGGAAGCTGGCGCGGAAGTGGGCTAGCGGCAGCTGCAGGGTCTGCCGGTCGATGCCGACAGGAGTCAAGCTGGCCTGGTCGTTGACGCTGTCGAAACCATCGTCGGTCATCAGGCCGAGCTTGAATGTCCTGGTGTCGCCACGCACTTCGATCAGGCAGGATCCGGCGCCCGCCAGGCCTCGGTCGCCCGGGTCGGACCGCACCGAGGCGAATCCGCCATCGTGCGCCAGGCAGACCGTTCCTTCGAACACGGCGTGTGCTGCAGGGTCGTGGCGAAGCGTGCTGCGGGAGACGCCGCCCATCACTCGGCCATCGATCGCGTGCCACGCGGCGGCGGCGTTCGGATCGGCGAACTCGAACAGCACATTCGTCATCGGATGGTTTGCCTCGGTCGGTTTCGCACAAGACAGCCTCGCGGGGTGCGCCCGGTTTGCATGCGGCGGCCCGCCGATCGAGTCCTCGCCGTGGCCTCGATGAACTGCCCGAGTCCGGGCTCAGCGTGCGCGATGATCGAGTGGGGGCGCGCGCACGTTGGCCAGCCCGGCGGTGGTTGAAGGATCGGTCGACCCGGTCCCGTCAGGCGACCGCGCCCCGCGCCCTGCCGTGTGCCGCCTTGACCGCGTACATCGCACGGTCGGCTTCCTCCAGCGCCGCCGCAGCGCTGGCGGGAGGCTTCTCGAAGGTCACCAGGCCGCAGCTGGCGGTCACAGCGAAGCCGGCACGCGCGAGCCGCAGGTCGATCGCCGAGACCAGGGTGTCGCGGATGCGGTCGCTGTCGCGCGCCGGAGCGTTTCTCAGCAGGACGGCGAACTCGTCGCCGCCGAGCCGCGCCGCCGCGTCGGATGCGCGCACGCGTGCGCTCAGCGTGTCCGACACCAGCCTGAGCGCGAGATCGCCCGCCGCATGGCCCTGGGTGTCGTTGAGGGCCTTGAACCGGTCGAGATCGATCAGTGCGAGCGAAAACGTGCCGCCATGCCGACGGCGCACGTCGATCTCCGCCTCGAGCACCGCGTCGAACGCCCGCCGGTTCGGCAGTCCGGTCAGCGCATCGGTGGCCGCACGCTCCTCCGATGCGTGGTAGTGCCGGCGCAGCGTGCGGGCGAGCGCCACTGCAAGCAGCGAGGCCGCGACCGCGACGCCGGAGTCGATCGCGCGGGTGATCGCCGGTTCGCCCTCGACGCTCTGGCCGATCGCCTGCAACGCGACCGCCACGACGATCGTCACGACCACATCGACGCGCCGCTGGCAGTGAAGTGCCACCGATACGATCGGGAACACGTACAGTGCCTCGAGCCGAAAGACATCCCCGGTCGATATGTCGATCGCGCAGATCGTCGCCATCGAGAGCAGCGCGCCCAGCAGGGCGCGCCGTGGTGCCAGACCGCCAGGACGCAGCGCACGGTCCACCCAGTTCGTGACGCGCTCTGCGCGTGAACGTTTGCCGCCGGCCGCCCCCTCCGGATTGAGGGCTCGCAGGCGGGACGGATCGGGACCGAGGGGTTCCAGGCGGCGACTCATCCCGGGCCTGCGTGGGTGGGAGGGTGTTGTGCGTGATCGTAACGCGAGCACGCGCACGGGGACAGTCGGTCGCGGCCGGGCACGGCCGGTGGCGCTGCGGGCTTCGCGATCCGGTTGCTGCTCGGCGCAACGCTCCTGGCCGGCGCGCTCGAGCCGCCGGCGCGCGTCGGCCCGCCTCCACGCCGCGTCAACGAGGGTGGGCCCGGTCGGGATGGCCTCGCGGTAGGGTCGCTACGGTCCGGGACGAAGACGCAGTCCGTGCGGGAGCGCACTGGGATCGGCGCGGTTGGCGCTGAGCTGTTGGTTCATCTCGACGACCAGGCCGAGCAGCGCCGAATCGGCCCGCTGCAGGTTCTCCAGCGCTGCACGGTAAGCCTGGGCCGTCCGCTTGGCCTCGGCGTCCGCCCAAGAGTCGGGGTGCGACAGACGACTCGGATCCGACAGTGCGATCAATCCGCGGGTGTTGATGCTGTTTCAGGGGCCCTGGCGAAGGGCGCCAGCCCGGCCGCGTCGATGGCGAGCGCCAGGTCCTTCGCTGCCCGGTCGTAGTCGCGCACGGCGTTCACGTACGCGCCGCTGCGGGCCTCCACCAGCTTGGTGACGGCGAAGTCCATCGATCGATCGAGCGGGTTACCGATCCACGGCAGATCCATGCCGGTTCCGGGCAGGTTCTTCCAGTGCTCCAGCGCGATCCGGGCGGCGGCGAGCATCTGCACCCTGGGCGAGGCCACCTGGTCCAGCTTGAATCCCGCCTTCCTCAAGGTGTCGAGCCCACCGCGTATCCGGGCGCGCACGTGCGGGTCGATGGGGCGCGGGGGCTGGGTTGGCGGTGGACGCTCGACGAGTTGTTGCAGCGCCTCGCGGCCGATGGCCTCGTCGTTCGGTTCGCGGCCGTTGCCAGGAGGGCGCGACTGTCCGTTCCTGACGGCTTCAGCCAAGACGTTCGTTGGGGACAAGCCCCCGAACGCCGTCACTGCGTCCGCGGGTCCCCGAAGAGCGATGCGCTGCTGCTGCAGGAGCCTTGCCGCATCCGGGACGGCGTTCCGGGCGCTGTTCAGGTGCTTGCCGATGGCGGCGGGATCCTTGCCGGGACCCTGGTGGAGCCGTTCGAGGAGGCGGCCGAGTTCGCTGGTTCGCCCGAATGCAACCAGGAGCTTCCGTTGCGCCTCGAGTTGCGGTGGCTTCGGCGCCGGCGGCTTCGACGACCCCGCGGTCGTGGCGAGCGGCGATGCCGTGGATCGACCGGGCGGAGGGAACGTCGCAGCGGACATGGGGGTGCGGGCGTCGTCGGTGAGACGCCTGATGAGAGCGGACGCGACGGCGCGGACACACCACCGCTTTCGTGGAGCTTGGCCCGTCGTCTCCTGACCGAGTAAGCTGGGGCGAACCCTATGGCGACGGGGCGTCTGGCCCCCGGGATATGAGCGAGATGACGATGCGCTGCCGATCGCCGTGTTCGCCGACCGAGACGGCCCGGCGAACGCAGTGCGGATCGTCTCGTCCGCGCGCGCGGCGCGGCGGACTTCCCCCGCACGCGGATCGTGCTGAACCACACCGGGTTCCCGTGGGACCGCAGCGAGGCGGGGCTGGCCGCGTGGCGGCGCGGCATGGAGGCGCTCGCGCGCTGCCCGAACGTCTGGCTGAAGGTCTCCGAGCTGGGGCTGCGCGACGCGCCGTGGGACGAGGCGTCGAACCGGCGGGTGGTGCTCGACGCGCTGTCGATCTTCGGGATCGAGCGCTGCATGTTCGCGAGCAACTTCCCGGTCTCGGGCCTGCGCATCGGCTACGACGCGCTGGTGCGTGCGATGTCCCGGATGCTCGCGGGCTTTCGCGAAGCCGACCGGCGCCGTTTCTTCGTCGACAATGCGGCGACCTGCTATCGGATCGAGCTGCCGGCCGCCCCGTAGCGAAGGTTTCGCTTGCCTATTCGTTGCGTACACCGGCACGGCCGTGCTAGCGTGGCCGCCGCGCCCCGCGTCCGGACGGACGCGGCGGCGACCCAACACGACGAGGAGACACTTCGATGCGGCGATTCGTGCGCGCGGCCTGTGCCGCGGTGATGCTCGCGCTGGCGGCCACGCCGGCGGTGGCCCAGGAGAAGCGGGTCCGTGCCCAGATGGGCTGGGCGTTCCCCAGCAACACCGGCCTTCTCGGCCCGGCGCAGCAGCGCCTCGTCGAGACGATCCGGACGATGTCCAACGGCTCGATCGACGTGAGGGGCTTCGAGCCGGGCGCGCTCGTGCCCGCCAATCAGTACCTCGACGCGGTCGGCAACGGCTCGCTCGACATGGCGTTCACCGTCTCCGCGTTCTGGACCGGCAAGGACATCGCGTTCGCGCTGTACGGCGCGGTGCCGTTCGGGCCCGAGGGCGGCGAGTACATCGCGTGGCTCAAGCACGGCGGCGGCGAGGCGCTGATGAAGGAGCTGCACGCCAAGTACAACGTCGAGGTGATTCCCTGCGGGCTGATCTCGCCCGAAGCCTCGGGCTGGTTCCGCAAGGAGATCAAGTCGCTCGACGACCTCAAGGGCCTGAAGATGCGGTTCCTCGGGCTCGGCGCGAACGTGATGCAGAAGTTCGGCGTGTCGACCCAGCTGCTGCAGGCCGGCGAGATCTTCCAGGCGCTTCAGCTCGGCACGATCGACGCGACCGAATTCTCGATGCCGGTGATGGACGCGACGCTCGGCTTCCATCAGGTCGCCAAGCACTACTACTTCCCGGGCTGGCACCAGCAGTCGACGCTCAACGAGCTGATCATCTCGAAGAAGAAGTGGGCCGAGTTTAGCCCGCAGCAGCAGCAGGTGATCAGGACCGCCTGCGACGCGAACATGATGCAGATGTTCGCCGAGGGCGAGGCCGCCCAGTTCGCGGTGCTGCAGGACCTGCAGAAGAACAAGGGCGTGACGCTGCACCGCTGGTCGCCGCAGATCCTCGCCGCGTTCGAGAAGGCCTGGGAGGAGGTCGCGGCCGAGCAGGCCGCCAAGAGCCCGGACTTCAAGAAGGGCTACGAGTCGTACACGGCCTTCCGCAAGAACTACAAGCTCTGGAAAGACCTCGGCTACCTGAGGTGATCGCCAGCCGGGATCGCTGACGTTTCGCCGGTGGCGGGCGCGGTCGGGCGCCGCGCCACCGGTGGCGGTCCCGCGCCACATCCCGACCTTCGCCGAGTCCTTCCATGACCGCGCTGCTCCTCAAGTTCTCCGACTTCGTCGAGGGCGTCCTGCGCCGCATCGCCGACGCCGGCGCCTGGGCGTTCATCGCCTGCATCGTGACGATCGCCTTCGACGTGGTCACTCGCAAGTTCGGATTCCAGCTCCCGGGCCTCGGGTCGACCCGGCTGCAGGAGCTCGAATGGCATTTCCACGCGGTGCTGTTCTGCACGTGGCTCGGCTATGCGTACATCCGCAACGCGCACGTGCGCATCGACGTGTTCACCAGCGGGATGCAGCCGCGATCCAAGCTGTGGCTCGAACTCGGCTGCTGCGTCGTGTTCGCGCTGCCGTATCTCTGGGTGGCGTTGCCCTACGCGCACGACTTCTTCATGACCTCGTTCCGGCAGGGCGAGTCCTCGGACGCGCCGACCGGCCTGCCCCACCGCTGGATCGTGAAGTTCTTCCTGTACCTCGCGTTCCTCACGGTCTCGGCCGCGGTGGCCGCGGTCGCCGCTCGCTGCGTGGTCGCGCTCTTCGGCACGCCCGAGCAGCGGGAGCGCGCCTACGTGCCGTTCGCGCGCAAGGCATGAGGAGACCGCGATGATCGACTGGCTGATCGATCACCTGGCGGTGATCATGTTCTTCGCCCTGGTGTTCATCATGTTCCTGGGCTACCCGGTCGCGTTCCTGCTGGGCGCGATCGGCATCGCCTTCGGGTTCCTGGGCATCCTGTTCGACGTCTACAGCATGACCCAGTTCGCGAACCTGCTGCCGCGGGTCTACGGGACGGCGGTCCAGAACCCGGTGCTGGTCGCGATCCCGATGTTCGTGTTCATGGGCACGATGCTCGAGAGGAGCGGCGTGGCAGAGGACCTGCTGCGCATCCTGCAGCTGATGCTGCGTCGCGTTCCGGGCGGCCTCGCGATCGCCGTCACGCTGCTGGGCACGATCATGGCCGCCACCACCGGCATCGTGGGCGCCTCGGTGATCATGCTGACGCTGATCGCGCTGCCGGTGATGCTGCGCACCGGCTACGACAAGTCGCTGTCGGTCGGCACGATCGCGTCGGCGGGCACGCTGGGCATCCTGATCCCGCCGAGCATCATGCTGGTGATCATGGGCGACCTGCTGGGCATTCCGGTGGGCACGCTGTTCACCGGCGCGATCCTGCCCGGGCTGCTGATGAGCGCGCTCTACGTCGTCTACATCGTGGTCACGTGCATCCTCAGGCCGTCGATCGCGCCGCGGGTGACCGGGCCGCTCGGCCCTGACGACGAGCGCCTGACGGCCGGCCTGGTGCTGAGGGGCTTCCTGCCGCCGGCGGCGCTGATCACGCTGGTGCTCGGCTCGATCTTCGCGGGATGGGCGACCCCCACCGAGGCGTCGGGCATCGGCGCGCTGGGCGCGATCCTGCTCGCGCTCGCCAACCGGCGGCTGTCGATGGCGTCGCTGCGCGAGGTGATGGCCTCGTCGGCGCTGACCAACGCGATGGTGTTCTTCATCATCTTCGGCGCGACGCTGTTCTCCTACGTCTTCCGGGCGCTGGGCGGCGACGACGTGGTCGCCGAGCTGCTGAAGGCGATGGGGCTGGACACCGGCTGGAAGGTCATGATCTTCGTGATGCTCCTGACCTTCTTCATGGGGTTCTTCTTCGACTGGATCGAGATCTGCCTGATCGTGCTGCCGATCTTCGCCCCGATCATCGCGAAGCTCGACTTCGGCACTTTCATCCAGGGCAAGCAGGTGATCCTGGCCTGGTTCGCGATCCTGATGGCGGTCAACATGCAGACCGCGTTCCTCACGCCGCCGTTCGGGTTCGCGCTCTTCTACATGAAGGGCACGGTGCCCCCGTCGGTGACGATGGTCGACATCTACAAGGGCATCACGCCGTTCGTGCTGGTGCAGGGCGTGGCGTTGATCCTGTGCATGGTGTTTCCGGAAGTCGCGCTGTACCTGCCGAGGCGCTTCGGGTTCCTGGAATAGGCGATCGACGCGCACGAAGGCGCCCTTCGACGCGGCGCGCAGCCCGCTCGCGGGAGGACCCGAGGCGGCGCGTCCGCGCGCGCCGTCTCGTCAGGGCGACGGGAACAGGGGCAGGGCGCCGAACGGCGGCACGACGACGGTAGAGCCGGCGGCGTGCAGCGTGCCGCGGACGTCCACGCGCGGTGCGTCCAGCACGACGGCCCGGGCCGTCGACGCGGGGTTGGTCGCGAGCTTCAGCCGCTCGTCCTGCGTCAACGTCCGGCCCGTGACCGGGACTACCGAGACGTCGTCGATCACCACCGGCAGGCCCCCCGCGTCGCCGGCGATCGCGATCCGCGCATCCGCGTGGGTGGCGTTCGCCGTGAGGTGCTGCACGAACGTTCCCCCCGACGGCGAGACAAACCGTCGCGGTACTTCGGTCACGATCGTCCAGGGAGTGCTGTTGCGCATCAGGAAGACGCGCAGACGTGCATCGCCCGCGGCCCCGTACTCGCGCCAGGAGACACGGAACACCTGGCCCGCCGACACCGGGCCGATCGCCGTCGATACGTTGCCGTCGGTCCCGGGCGCGTTGGCGCCCGCGCCCCACTGCATACTGCCGCCGAGCGCCGTCGACCGCACGATCGAGCCCGTGCCGGGGAATACGTTCCAGCCCGCGATGCCGGTGTCGAAGCGGCCGTTGGCCACGCGTTCCGGGCCGCGCCCGGTTTCGGCGAACGTCGCCAGTGCGAACGGGCAGGTCGCCGACGAACCGTCGTGACCGAGCGCGCGCCATTCCTGCAGCGTCGTGTCGCGGCGGGCCGCCGGCAGTTCGGGGGCGCTCAGCCTGACGAACGGCTCGCCGTACGGCGCGCAGTAGCGGTTCGCGTCGATCTCGCCGATCGCAGCGAAGTCGTATCCGCGTTCGTTCGAGCCGACCGCGATACTGGGCCGCCCGTCTGTGTCGATCAGCACGTTGTCGCGGAACACCAGGGCCGTGTTGCGCTCCACGCCGAGCGAGTCGTCCAGCAGCCAGACCTGCGCCTCGGCATTCTGCGCGAACGTGTTCCCCGTGACGGAGATCCCGCGCGTGTTGTGCAGCAGCAGGCCGAAGTTGCCCGCACGGTGCACCACGTTGCCGGACACCGCGACGCCGGTGGTGTCGTCGTCGAGGTAGATGCCGTGGGTCATCGCGGAGGCGTGCGGCGTGCCGGCACGCGTTCCACGGCCGTCGGTAACGGTGTTGCGGATCACCGTCACGCCGCCCTCGCGCCTCCACATGTAGATTCCGCCGCCGTCGGACAGCACCACGTTGAATCGGTTCACCCGGTTGCCGTCGATCTTGGCCGGACCGGCGACGTCGATGCCGGGGATGGGAATTTCAAACGCCCTCCCCACGGCCCGGCGCAAGCTGCCGGTCGAACGTAGGGCGGTTGCACGACCCGAAGTCGGCCCTGCGCACGCGCCGGGCCGGATCCCCGAGAAGCCTGCGAACGTTCACGGCGTGCGATTCCGGCCTCGCTCTGCCGCTCGGTCGCGAGCCCAGGCACGTGGCGCGCACATCGCGCGCAGCGCCGCCCAGGCTGCGCGCCAGCCGCTGCACGCTACAGGGTGGGTGCCCATGTGGGCCCCCGCAACTCAGGCGGCGAACTCGTGCCCCGCCTCGCGCGCCTTGCCACGCGGCGGCGGCTGCGGATGCGGCTCGCGCTGGTGCTCTACGTCGCAGGACTGCGCCGGCTCTCCGTGCGAGTGATGGGCGATGCGGGGGCGCGGCGGGACTGAGGGCGGCTCGCTCGAGGGCGCATCAAGGGGTGCCGTGGCTACATAGTGGCTACACGGGCCGCTAGAAGCAGCAAGGGGCTACGTGCTCGGCGCGTAACCCCTTAATTTATCTGGTGGCGAATCAGGGACTCGAACCCCGGACCTGCGGATTATGATTCCGTCGCTCTAACCGACTGAGCTAATTCGCCGAGGGGCGGAAGTCTACAGCGGTGCGGTCGGTGCGTCAAAGCCGGTGGAGTCGCGTCGTGCGTCGGGCGCGGCGAGCGCGCGGGCCGGCGGGAACATGACCGCGAAGCGCGTGCCGGGGGGGCGGGCGCCCGGGCGCGCGGCCTCGACGCGGACGCTGCAGCCGTGCTGCTCGGCGATCTCGCGGACGATGGCCAGACCCAGCCCGCTGCCGTCGACACCGGTGCCGAGCACGCGGTAGAAGCGCTCGAAGACCAGTTCGCGTTCGGCCTCGGGGATTCCCGGGCCTGAGTCCTCGACTTCGAGCTGCACCGGGCGGCCGTCGGCGACCACGCGCACGGTCACGCTGCCGCCGTCGGGCGTGTAGCGCAGCGCGTTGTCGATCAGGTTGTTCAGCAGTTCGCGAAGCAGCACCGGATGGCCGGCCACGGTCGCGGGCGCGGGCTCGCCCGGCGCGGCCGGCACGTTCATCTCGAAGCCCAGGTCGCGCCGCCGCTCGAGCGCGGTCGGCACCCAGTCGGCGACGACCTCGCGCGCGAAGCCGACCAGGTCCACCGGCGTCATCGTGGCCGCGTCTCGCAGATTCTCCATACGGGCGAGCGACAGGAGCTGGCTGATCAGGTGCGCGGCGCGTTCGGAGCCCTGCGCGATCTGCTGCAGCGCGCGGCGCAGCTCGTCCGGGTCGTGTTCGCGCAGCGCGAGCTCGCTCTGCATCCGCAGGCCCGCGAGTGGAGTCTTCATCTGATGCGCCGCGTCGGCGATGAAGCGCTTCTGCACGTTCACGTTGCGCCCCAGACGCTCGAGCAGGTCGTTGAACGCGTCCACCAGCGGGGCGATCTCCTCGGGGGCGCCGCGAGGATCGATCGGGGACAGGTCGTCGGGGGCCCGGTCCCGGATGCGCCGCTGCAGCGTCTTCAGCGGCGCGAGGCCACGGGACAGTCCGAACCAGACCAGCATCACCGCCAGGGGCAGGATCATGAACTGCGGGAAGATCACGCCCTTGATGATCTCGTTGGCCAGCCGCGCACGCTTGTCGAGCGTCTCGGCCACCTGCACCAGGACCGGTCCCAGGTCCTGCCGCGCACCTTCGGCGACATCCACGTAGACGTAGCCGATCCGCACCTGGTCGCCGCGGTAGGTGGCGTTGCGCAGCTTGACCTCGCCGGGCTGCGGATAGTCGTACAGCCGGGGCTGGGGCAGATCTGCGTCGCCCGCCAGCAGCTGGCCGCCGGGGCCGAGCACCTGGAAGAGCACGACGTCCTCGTCGTCGGCGGCGAGGAAGTCCTTCGCCGCCCGGGGGGGCGTGACGACGACGCGGTCGGACGCGGTGCGCACCTGCTGGGCGAGCGCGACGGTGCGGTCGTCGAGCGCGCGGTCGAACGGCGCGTCGGCGAGCGAGCGCGCCACGAGGAAGGTGACGGCGACCGACAGTGGCCACAGCAGCAGCAGCGGGGTGAACATCCAGTCGAGGATCTCGCCGAACAGCGACCGCTGTTCGATCCGCTCGACCGCGGCCCGCTGGGTGCGCCGCATCCGGCGCCGCGCCGCGCGCGCGCCGGTCTCCGCCGCGACCGGCCGCGGGCCGGCGTCCTCGCCCTCGGGTGCGTCGCGCAACCAGGGCGTGGCGGGCTGCTCGCGGGTCTCGAACAGATCGACCAGGTTGCCGGATGCCCGGCCGCCGCGCCACCACGACACCCGGCGTGCGGAGGGAGCCGGCGTGCCGGCGGCTTCGCGCGGCGGATCCGGCGGCGGCAGGAACCCGGGGGCGTTCAGGGCTTGGCGCCGCCTTCGGGCGGACGCTCCAGGCAGTACCCGAGGCCGCGGACGGTGGCGATCCGCAGGCCGGCGCCCTCGAGCTTGCGGCGCAGCCGGTGCATGTAGACCTCGATCGCGTTGTGGCTGACCTCGTCGCCCCACTCGCAGAGGTGGTCGACGATCTGCTCCTTGCTCACCAGACGGCCGACCCGACCGAGCAGCACCTCGAGCAGCCCAGTCTCGCGGGCGGACAGGTCGAGGGCCTGGCCGTGCAGCGTCGCGGTGCGACCCGCCTGATCGAAGACCAGATCGCCCAGCCGCAGCACGCTGGAGCCCCCCCCGTTGGCCCGGCGCACGAGTGCGCGGACACGCGCCTCGAGTTCGGACAGTGCGAACGGCTTGGCCATGAAGTCGTCCGCTCCCAGGTCCAGGCCCCGGACCCGCTGCTCGACCGAGTCGGCAGCGGTCAGGATCAGTACCGGCACCTTGGACTCGCGTCCGCGCAGCCGCTTGAGCACGTCCAGCCCGCTCATCCGCGGCAGGCCCAGGTCGAGAATCAGCAGATCGAAGGGCTGCGCGGTCAGTGCCGAGTCCGCGTCGCTGCCGCTGGTGACCCAGTCGACCGCATAGCCGGCCTGGCGCAGCGAACGGCACAGTCCGTCGGCCAGCACGGTGTCATCCTCGGCGAGCAGGACCCTCATCGGAGCCGTTTCGTGTCGCGGGGCGGCCAGTGTAGCCCCGCAGGCGCGGGTTACGGAAGGCCGCGGGCAGCTGCGATCCGGTCGCGGGTCTCGGCGGCCGCCTGCCGCGCGGCGCGCGCGAAGTCCTCGTCGCGACCGGCGTACAGGATCGCCCGCGACGAGTTGATCAGCATGCCGTGCCCGGCCGCGTCGCGGCCGGCGGCGACCGTCGCCTCGACGTCGCCGCCTTGAGCGCCGATGCCCGGTACCAGCAGCGGCAGCCCGGGCGCGAGTGCGCGCACCCTTGCGAGTTCGGCGGGCACCGTGGCGCCGACCACCAGCCCGAGCTCGCCGCCCCGGTTCCACGGCCCGGCCGCGAGTCGCGCGACGCGCTCGTAGAGCCGCTCGCCGCCGACCTCCAGCGACTGCAGGTCGGCGCCGCCCGGGTTGGACGTCCGGCACAGAAGGAAGACGCCGCGGCCGTGCCCGAGCCACGGCTCGACCGAGTCGAACCCCATGTACGGGTTCACCGTGACCGCGTCGGCCCGGTAGCGCTCGAACGCCTCGCGGGCGTACTGCTCGGCGGTGGAGCCGATGTCGCCCCGCTTGGCGTCCAGGACCACGGTCACGCCCGGGTGCCGTGCGTGGACGTGGGCGATCAGCGCCTCGAGCTGGTCCTCGGCACGGTGGGCCGCGAAGTAGGCGATCTGGGGCTTGAAGGCGCAGACCAGGTCCGCGGTCGCGTCGACGATCTCGGTGCAGAAGTGCAGGATCGCGCCCGGCCGACCGGCGAGGTGGGGCGGGAACCGCGTCGGGTCGGGATCGAGGCCCACGCACAGCATCGATCCGGAACGGGCCCAGGCCCGGCTGAGCGACAATGCGAACGACGAGGCGGTCATGGCGGCGCCGATTCTAACTGCGGGCCGCCACCCGCGCGCCGCCGGTGCACCGCGCCGCCGCGCGGGCGCCCGCGCGAGCCCCGCCCCGATGCCGGTCGCCCTCTCCCGAAAGGATCTCGCGCTGCTGGCCCTGCTCACGCTGCTGTGGGGCGTGAACTGGCCGGTGCTGAAGGCCGGGGTCCAGGACTACCCGCCGCTCACGTTCCGTCTCGCGAGCATGGCCGGCGCGGTCGGGCTGCTGGCGCTGGTGGCCCGGGTGCAGGGCCATTCGCTGCGGGTGGCTCGCGAGCACTGGCGCGAGCTCGTGCTGCTCGCGCTCGCGAACCTCGTGGTCTGGAACCTGCTGTCGATCTACGGCGTGAAGCTGCTGTCGTCCGGGCGCGCGGCGATCCTGGGCTACACGATGCCGGTGTGGGTCGCGCTGATCGGCTGGCTCGCGTACCGGGACCGGCAGGACGCGCGCACGCTGTTTGGCGTGTTCGCCGCCTGCGGCGCGATCGTGCTGCTGCTCGGCGGCGAGCTCGCCGCGCTCGCCGGGCGGCCGCTGGGCACGGTGCTGATGCTGGGCGCGGCGTTCAGCTGGGCGATCGGTACGCAGTGGATGCGGCGGCGACGGGTGCCCGCAGGCCTGGTCACGCTGACGTTCTGGATGACCGCGATCGCGATGGTGCTGTGCATGCCGATCGCGTGGCTGCTCGAGCGCGATCAGTGGCTGCGCGCGCCGAACCCGGTGGAATGGGGCGCGATCCTCTACAACACGTTCCTGGTCTTCGGCGCGGCCCAGCTGCTGTGGTTCCGGCTCGCCTCGATCCTGCCGCCGGTGGCGAGCGGCCTGTCGGTGATGCTGATCCCGGTCGTCGGGCTGGTCTCCGGGCGGGTGCTGCTCGGCGAGGTGCCGACCTGGCGCGATCTGGCCGCACTCGGCTGCGTGCTCGTGGCGATCGCCACCGTGCTGCTGCCCACGCGGGCCGGGCGGTCAGCCGTGCGGTCGGTGCAGGCCGGCCGCTGAGGCGGACGGTCGGCGCGGGTGCGGCGGCACGAAAAAAACCGCCGGGTCCGGGCAACCCCGGGACCCGGCGGCCAGCACGGGCGCGTCGCGCCCGCGAGCCCCACGGCCGGCAACGGAGGTCGCCGGCCGTGTCCGTCAAAGACCGATCACGCCGCCACCGTTGCGCGTGATCGCGATCGTTGCCGAGCGCGGCCGTGCGCTGCCGCCGTCCGGCCAGTGGCTGGTCCAGGCGGCCGGATTGGCGATCTGCGCCGCGGGCGTGTCCTCGCCCGGGTGCTGGATGTTCACGAAGATCGTCTGCCCGTCCGGCGTCTCGGTGATGCCGGTGATCTCGCAGTCCTTCGGCCCGACCAGGAAGCGACGCAGCCAGGCGGTGGTCGGGGCGGCGCCGATTCGCGTGGCCTGCTGGCGGGTCGTCCCGGTGGAGTCCTGGTTCGAGATCGTCTTGGTGGCGCCGTCGTTCACCGTACCCGGCAGTGCCGCGAGCAGCATGCAGTTGGTGACGTCGGTATAGGCGCCGTCGTCGGTCTGGATCCAGCACACCCCGCGGCTGCTGAACCACAGCCCGTCCGGGCTCGAGAAGTCGTTGTCCGCGGTCAGCCCCGAGAGGTTCACGTTGTCGGCGTTCGCGGTCGCGCGCGCGCCGAACAGGTAGATGTCCCAGCTGAACGTGGTGGCGGCCGGATCGCCGTTCGGCTCGAGCCATCGGATGATGTGCCCGTTGGGATTGCCGAACTGGTTGGTCGAGCCGGCGCGCACGTCGTTGTAGTGGCGCGGGTTCGCCGCGTCGGTCTGCGACAGCGGCCGGTTGGACGCGTTGGTGTTCGTGAGCGTCATGTACACCGCTCCGGTCACCGGGTCGACCGCACCCCACTCCGGGCGGTCCATCTTCGTCGCGCCCGCCGCGTCCGCCGCGAGGCGGGTCGCGATCAGCACGTCGGCCTGATCGGAGAACGGATAGGGCGTGTAGGCCGCGGTGACGTTGTTCGTGCCGAAGCGCAGCTCGAGCCACTGACCGGTGCCATCGGCGTTGAACCTCGCGACGTACAGCTTGCCGTCGTCCAGGTACTTGTCGCCGGCCGCGATGCCGCGGGTGGCGTCGGCCGGATCCCAGTTCGCGTTGGACACGTACTTGTAGATGTACTCGTTGCGCGAATCGCAGCCCATGTAGAAGACGATCGGGCGACCGGCGACCGGCCGCGCGACCCAGGCGCCCTCGTGCGCGATGCGGCCCATCGCGGTGCGCTTCTTGACCGGCGCGTTCGGGTTGAAGGGATCGATCTCGACGTTCCAACCGAAGGTGTTCGGCGCGTTGCGGTAGTCCTGCGCGGCACTCGTGCCGGTGGCCTCGGCGTTCCAGCGGCCGTACAGGTTGTCGGAAGTGTCGGGCGTCACGGTCGCCCACACCTCGCGACCGTTGCCGGCGACGCCGTAGCGCGCGAAGGCGGTGACCTCCTTGGCCGCGCGCCGCGGATTGTCGGTGGCCGCGATGCGCCGGAAGTAGCCCGCCCAGTTCTCCTCGCAGGCGAGGTACGTGCCCCAGGGGGTGTAGCCGTGCGCGCAGTTGTTGACGGTTCCGCGGGTGCGGCTGCCGTCGGGCGAGAACCGGGTGACCATGTACGACGTCCGTGCGCACGGGCCGGAGATCACGCAGTCGGTCAGCGTGTGGACGCGGCGGTTGAACCCCGAGTCCTGCTTGTACGTCCACGTGCCGTTCGCGTTCCGGAACACCTCGACCACCGACACGCCGTGCACGTAGAACTCGCGCAGCACCTCGTCGGCCGAGGTCCGGACCTGAGAGGCGCCGCTGCCGCTGGTGCTCACGCCGTTCGGGTGCAGGAACATCGGGGTGATCGCCTCGTGGTTCTGCACGAGCAGGCCACGGTCGCTGGCGGTCGCGCTGTAGCGGCCGTCGGGGCCCATCGGGAAGAAGTGGATCCCGTCGTGGTGATCGCCCATCCGCCACGCGAAGGTCGACGGCGCGTCGGTGCCGTCGTTGCGGTACGCGGGCACGCCCGCGGCGATCGGGTCGCCCAGGCGCAGCAATACCGAGGCGGTGTAGCCGGACGCCAGCACGACCGAGTCGGCGGTGCTCTTGGCGATCGGGGCGAAGCCGAGCGCGGCCGGGCGCATCGGCGTGGTGGGCGTGGTGGGGGACGGTGCGGCGGAGATCGCGGTCGGGCCGCTGTCCTCGCCGCCGCCGCAGCAGCCGGCCAGACCGGCGCTCGCACCGACGAAGGTGAGCGTGCCGAGTCCGAGGCCGCCGCGCAGCAGGCCGCGTCGGGCAGGGCTTTCGAGCCGGGCGGTGATGACCTCGTCGATGTGGGTATTGGGCGAGGTGTTGGTGACCCGATCGTCGTCGTGACTGGACATGCGTGGTGCCTCCTTGAGAGCCGCGCAGTGTCCGGAACCCCGATGACAGTGCGATGGCGCTGGTGTGACCGATGCGTTGCAGCCTGCCGATCCGCGGGGCGCCGCACGCGCCGTCCGGCGGGCGGCGCTCACCGCGCACACCGGGGCCGCTTGCCCACACCGGAGCCGCGTTTTCCGATCGGCACCGTCATCGTGCTGTCGCATAATCGGGCCGGAGCCGCCAGAAGCGGCGACGACGGCCGCGGCCCAGCCGCCTTGGCCGGACTTCCTCGGGACACGATCCTCCGGAACGCAAGGAACCGACATGAACGCTGCGCTCGATGCGACCGCGCGGGAACGACTGGAACGCGCGCTGCGCGAAGTGACCCTCGACGACAAGTACGTGCTCGAGCGCGGGCGCGCGTTCATGTCCGGCACCCAGGCGCTGGTGCGTCTGCCGATGCTGCAGCGCGAGCGGGATCGACGCGCGGGGCTGAACACCGCGGGCTTCGTCTCCGGCTATCGCGGCTCCCCGCTGGGCGGGGTGGACCAGTCGCTGTGGAAGGCACGCGAGCACCTGAAGCGGCACCGCATCGTGTTCCAGCCCGGGCTCAACGAGGAGCTGGCGGCGACTGCGGTCTGGGGTTCCCAGCAGGTGACGTTGACGCCCAAGGCGAGCGTCGACGGCGTGTTCGCGATGTGGTACGGCAAGGGCCCGGGCGTGGACCGAAGCGGCGACGTGTTCAAGCATGCGAACGCGGCCGGGACCGCCCGGCACGGCGGCGTGCTGGTGCTCGCCGGAGACGATCACGGCGCGAAGAGCTCGACGCTGCCGCATCAGTCCGACCACGTCTTCAAGGCCTGCGGGCTGCCGGTGTTCTATCCGTCGACCGTCCAGGAGTACCTGGACCTCGGGCTGCACGGCTGGGCGATGTCGCGCTGGTCGGGGCTGTGGGTCGCGATGAAGACCGTCACCGAGGTGGTCGAGGCGTCCGCGTCGGTGGAGGTGGACCCCGATCGCGTCGGCATCGTGATCCCCGAGGACTTCCCGTATCCGCACGACGACCCGCACGGGTTGAACATCCGCTGGCCGGATCCGCCGCTCGCGCAGGAGGCGCGGCTCTTCAACTACAAGTGGTACGCCGCGCTCGCCTACGTGCGGGCGAACCGGCTGAACCGCGTGGTGGTGGACTCGCCGCGCGCCTGGTTCGGCATCGTGACCGGAGGCAAGGCGTACCTGGACACGATGCAGGCGCTGGAGGACCTGGGTCTGGACCGGGCGGCATGCGAGCAGCTCGGCATCCGCGTGTTCAAGTGCGGCGTGGTCTGGCCGCTCGAGGCGAGCACGGTGCGCGAGTTCGCCACCGGCCTGGACGAGATCCTCGTGGTCGAGGAGAAGCGCCAGGTCCTCGAGTACGCGCTGAAGGAGGAGCTGTACAACTGGCGCGACGACGTTCGGCCCCGCGTCTACGGCAAGTTCGACGAGAAGGACGGCCGCGGCGGCGAATGGGCGATGCCTCAGGGCCAGTGGCTGCTGCCGGGCCTGGGCGAGCTGTCGCCCGCGATGATCGCCAAGGCGATCGCGGCGCGGCTGCTCACGCCCGGGCACTTCGCGGTCAAGCTCGGCGGCGGGCTGACGGCGGAGCTGCGTGCTCGCATCGAGAGCCGCATCGCGATCATCGAGGCGAAGGAACGCGCGCTCGCCGAGCCCCACCTGACGGTCACGCGCACGCCCACCTTCTGTTCGGGGTGCCCGCACAACACCTCGACCCGTGTGCCCGAGGGTTCGCGGGCGGTGGCCGGCATCGGCTGCCACTACATGGCGATCTGGATGCCGGAGCGCCGTACCGAGACGTTCACGCAGATGGGCGGCGAGGGCGTGCCCTGGATCGGACAGGCGCCGTTCACCGACGAGACCCACGTGTTCGCGAACCTGGGTGACGGCACCTATTTCCACTCGGGCTATCTCGCGGTGCGCGCGGCGATCGCCGCCGGCGTCAACATCACGTACAAGGTGCTGTACAACGACGCGGTCGCGATGACCGGCGGTCAGCCGCACGACGGCACGCTCACCGTGCCGGGGATCGTCGCGCAGATGCGCGCCGAGGGCGCCCGCAAGGTGGTCATCGTCACCGACGAGCCCGAAAAGTACGAGGGTGCCGGGCGCGAGCACCCCGAGCTCGCCGGCGTCGAGGTGCACCACCGCGATCACCTCGACTGGGTCCAGCGCCAGTTGCGCGAAATCGCCGGCTGCACGGTGCTGATCTACGACCAGACCTGCGCGAGCGAGAAGCGGCGGCGGCGCAAGCGGATCGTCGACGGCCAGCCCGCGTATCCGGACCCACCCCGGCGCGTGGTGATCAACGAGCGGGTGTGCGAGGGCTGCGGCGACTGCAGCGTGCAGTCGTCGTGCGTGTCGGTCGAGCCGGTCGAGACCGATTTCGGGCGCAAGCGCCGTGTGAACCAGTCGTCGTGCAACAAGGACTTCTCGTGCCTGAAGGGCTTCTGCCCGAGCTTCGTCACGGTCGAGGGCGGACGTCTGCGGCGGGCCGCCGGTTCGGCGGATGGGGCACCGGCGCGGGCGCTGCCCGAGACGCTGCGCGAACTGCCGCAGCCGCAGTCGGTGGCGATCGACGCGTCCGGCAACCGGACCTACGGCGTGCTGGTGACCGGGGTGGGCGGCACCGGCGTGGTGACGGTCGGGCAGCTGATCGGCATGGCCGCGCACCTGGAGGGCAAGGGCGTCTCGGTGCTCGACATGGCCGGGCTCGCGCAGAAGGGTGGGGCGGTCTATTCGCACGTGCAGATCGCGCAGCGGCCGGACGAGCTGTACTCGACCCGCATCGCCACTGGGGAGGCGGACCTGGTGATCGGTTGCGACCTGGTGGTGTCGGCCGGCAACGAGGCGCTGTCCAGGATGCGGCCGAACGTGACCCGGGCGGTGCTGAACGTCGACGTGTCGCCGACCTCCGACTTCCTGCGCGACCCGGACTGGCGGCTGCCGGCCGACGCGCTGCGGCGTAACGTCCTCGATGCGGCGGGCGAGCGGGACATCGACTTCGTCGATGCGAGCGAGTTCGCGCTCGCGCTGTGCGGGGATGCGATCTACACCAATCCGCTGCTGCTGGGCTACGCGTGGCAGAAGGGCTGGCTGCCGCTGACGCTGCGGTCGCTCGAGCGCGCGATCGAGCTGAACGGGGTTTCGGTGGCGCGCAACCTCGAGGCGTTCCTGTGGGGGCGGCGCGTCGCGCACGACGCGGACGCGGTACGGCGGCATGCGCGGCCGGAGCCGGTCGCGAAGGTGATCGAGCTGAAGCGGCCGGCGGGGACGGTCCGGACCGAGCAGGACCTCGATGCGCTGATCGAGCGATGCGTCACGGAGCTGACCGCCTGGCAGAGCGCCGCGTGGGCGCAGCGCTATCGCGAGCGGGTCGAGCGCGTGCGCCGCGTCGAGGGTGACCGGGTCGGCGTGGCGGGCCGCTGGCGCCTGACCGAGGCGGTGGCGCGCTACCTGTTCAAGCTGATGGCCTACAAGGACGAGTACGAGGTCGCCCGGCTGCACGGCGACCCGGCCTTTCTCGCGCAGCTGCGCGCGCAGTTCGAGGGCGACTGGACGTTGCGGTTCCACCTCGCGCCGCCGCTGCTCACGCGGATCGACCCGAAGACCGGGCTGCCGGCGAAGCGCGAGTTCGGCGCGTGGATGCTGCGTGCGATGCGGCTGCTCGCCCGGTTCAGGTTCCTGCGCGGTACGGCGTTCGATCCGTTCGGACGCACGGCGGAGCGCCGCACCGAGCGCGCGCTGATCACCGAGTACGAAGGGCTGGTCGATGCGCTGCTCGCGCGGCTGGATGCGGGCAACCACGCGGACGCGGTCGAGCTCGCGCGCCTGCCCGAGCGGATCCGCGGCTATGGGCACGTGAAGGAGCGGCACCTCGCGCAGGTGCGCGAGGCCTGGACCGAGGGACTCGCCCGCTGGAACGGCTCGGGTGCGCCCGGCCGTCCGGCGGTGATCCCGATCCGGGCGGTCTGATCGCCGGCGGCGATCTGGGACAATCCGGGACGAGGTCGCGGGCGCGGTCCGGCCGCAGGCCGGTCTGCCCCAGCCCGCACCGCTCGACCGTCCGGGAGCCGCCGCGTGCCGAACCTGCTGTCCGCCACCGAAGCCGCCGCGCTCGTGCGCAGCGGCGCCACCGTCGCCTGCGCCGGATTCGTCGGCTGCGGGCACGCCGAAGCCGTGACCGCGGCGCTCGAGCGCCGTTTCCTCGCGGTTGGCGAGCCGGCCGACCTGACGCTGGTGTACTCGGCCGGGCAGGGCGACCGCGCGACTCGCGGCGTCAACCACTTCGGGCACGCCGGAATGACCGGGTGCATCGTGGGGGGGCACTGGCGATCGGCGCCGAAGCTGTCGGAGCTCGCGCTCGCCGAGCGCTGCGCGGCGTTCAACCTGCCGCAGGGGGTGATCACGCAGCTGTATCGGGCGATCGCGGGCGGCAAGCCCGGCGTGCTCACGCGCATCGGGCTGAACACCTTCGTCGATCCCCGGCTGGATGCGGGAGCGATCAACGCGGTCGCACGCGACGCAGTGGCGCGCGGCTCCCGGCGCTACGTCGAGGAGCTGGAGCTTCGCGGCGAGCGCTGGCTGCTGTACCCGTCGTTTCCGATCGACGTCGCGCTGATCCGGGGTACCTCGGTGGACCCGCGCGGCAATCTGTCGACCGAGCACGAGGCGTTCCACCACGAGCTGCTCGCGATCGCTCAGGCGGCACGCAACAGTGGCGGGATCGTGATCGCGCAGGCGCGGCGGGTCGTCGACCATCACCCCGACCTGCACGCGGTGAAGGTACCCGGCATCCTGATCGATCACGTGGTGCTCGCCGAGCACGACGACGAGCACATGATGACGTTCGGCGAACGGTACAACCCGGCCTACCACACCGCGTGGCGCGGGCCGTCGCACGCACCGCCGCGGCCGGCGGCAGCGGCTCTGGACGCACGTCGGATCGTGCAGCGGCGTGCGCTGCTCGAGCTGGTCGCGAGGCGGCCCCGCGTCGTGAACCTGGGCGTGGGCATGCCGGCGGGCATCGGGGCGGTGGCCGACGAGGAGGGCGTGGACGGCTTCACTCTGACGGTCGAGGCCGGACCGATCGGCGGCACTCCGGCCGACGGTCTGTCGTTCGGCGCCTCCGCGTACCCCGAGGCGGTGGTGGACCATCCGGCGCAGTTCGACTTCTACGACGGCGGCGGCATCGACGCGGCCTTCCTCGGGCTCGCCGAGCTGGACGTTCGCGGCAACGTGAACGTGAGCCTGTTCGGGGAGGCGGGTCGCCGGATCGTGGCCGGCGTGGGCGGGTTCATCAACATCACCCAGAGCGCCCGCGAGGTCGTCTTCATGGGTACGCTGACCGCGGACGGGCTGCAGGTCGCGGCCTCCGACGGCCGGCTGCGGATCGAGCGCGAGGGGCGCGTGCCGAAGGTGGTGCCGGCTGTGTCCCACATGACCTTCGACGCGCGCTACGTCGCCTCGCTCGGGCGTCGGATCCTGTACCTCACCGAGCGTGCGGTGTTCGAGTTCCGTGACGGTGCGCTCACCCTGATCGAGGTGGCACCGGGTATCGACCTGCAGCGGCAGGTGCTGTCCCTGTGCGCGCCGGGCGTGCGTGTCGCCGATCCGCTCGCGACCATGGACCCTCGGATCTTCGACCCGGCGCCGATGCTGTCCCCGGCAGGGGCCGCAGCGGCGTCGCGCTGACCGCGCGCCGGTCGCCGGCGTCGGTCTCACCGCGCACCCGTGCGCGCCGGTGCGGGCGGCATTGCGGTGAGCGCGGTCAGCTGCAGCCCGCCGCCCGGGCCGTGCAGCCCGGGCGCGCAGCGCAGCGCCTCCCAGTTGCCGCGCTCGTCAGCGCGGGTGAACTGCTCGACGTATCCGACCACCCAGTGCGCCGGGTTCGCGGCCAGCCACGTCTCCAGATCGGGTCGGCCCGCCAGATCCATGCGGCCGGCGTTGTGCAGCACCGCGACGCGACGGGCGAGATCGAGTTCGATCGACATCTGCCGGATGCGCCAGGCTTCGCTGTCGGGCGCCTCGGCATTGTCGAACCGACCCGCGAGTGCCGGGGCCGCGAGCACCCGGCGCAGGTTGTCCCGCAGGAACGCGCGCGACAGGTGGTCGTAGGGGTCGCGCGATGCGAACAGGTCCTCCAGCCAGGTGTCGAACCCGATCGGCTCGCCCGCCCCGTCGGGTACGAACCGGACCGTCGCGGCGGCCGACGCGGCCAGAGCGTGCCGCCCCTCCTCCTCGGTGCGTCCGCCGAGCCCGGTCGCCGCGTAGCCGAGCATGTCCACGAAGCCGGTGCGGCCCAGACCGGTCTGCGCGGTGAAGGCGTCGCGCCGTGCTGCAGGCAGTGCGTCCCACGCGGCCTCGGCGCGATCGGCGGGCACCCCGCGGCCGAACTCGGCGCGCAACCCGGCGAAGGCCCGATACGCGGCCTCGACGCGGCTGCGCGCGAGCGTGAGCGCATCCGCCGCGGTGGCCGGGCGACCGCCGAGCAGGATCGGGCGCGCGAGGCCGACCGCGGCCCGCAACGCGTCGGCGTCGGCACCGCCGTTGGCGGCCGCGAGTCTGGCGAGTTCGGCGAGGAAGGTCGCGACCGTGAACTGCGTGCGGCCGTACGACGCCCAGTACGTGCGGCCGTGGACCTCGATGCGCGTGCGGCTGCGACAGCCGCGATCCCGATCGCAGGCCGCGCCGATCGAGGCGGTCGGGCTCTCCTGCAGTTCGGCAGCCGCCTGCAGCCGTTCGACCCGGTCGCGCTCGAGGTCGTCGGCGTAGCGCACCGGCAGCGTCGTGTCCGGCGTGCAGTCGAGCAGCCGCGGTGGGTCGAACGCGGCGACCGGCTCGCCGGCGGGCCGGGGCATCGCCACCGGCACACGTCGCTGCGCAGGCCCGAGGTCGATGCCGGGCAGCGCGCCGAGCACCGAGGCGACGCACTGGGCCCGCTCGGACGGTGTCGCCGCCAGGATCAGCGCGAGCGCGCCGGCGCGCCGGTCGTCGAATCCGTCGACGACGAACCGGTCGATGCGCGCGAGCGACGGCTCGTAGTGTGCGGCGAACGCGGCGAACACGTCGCGGCCGGTCGCACCCCGCCAGGCGATCGCGTCGAGTCGGTTGCCGCCGGCGGCCGCGAGGTCGGGCCGGGCGCGGACGAAGTCGCCCCACGGATCGAACAGCAGCCCGTCGACGCCCGCCGGCCGGGGCGGTGACCGGCCGAGCCCGGTCAGGTCCACCGGCTGGACGTCCTCGATGATGAACGACCACCGGGCGCGGTCGAAGCCCTGGGTGCGCCCGAGCGGGCGGCCGTCGACGCCGGTGGTCAGCGCGAACCAGGTGATGCGCGCGAGGCCCCACGGATCGGCCCCACGCAGCGGATCGCCGTCCGCGTACTCGTACAGGCCGTCCGCGTCGCGGTACGAGGGCTGCAACCCGAGCGGATCCGGCTCCAGGTAGCGTCCGGCGCGCGGATCGTAGGTGCGCCAGTGGTTGTGGTGCCAACCGGTCTCGTCATCGTGGTACTGGCCGGGCAGCCGCAGCGGCACGTCGACCTTCGCGCCGGGGGCGATCGTCGCGGCGCCCAGGCGGTCGTAGCGGGCCGACCATGCGGTCCGGCCGTCCGCACCGAGCGCTCGCACCGGGGCCCGGCGCGCGTCGGTGACCAGCCGCAGAAGCCGGCCATCCTCGATGCGCGCGACCGGCTGCGCACCGACCCACAGCCAGTGGCGTAGTCGGCCGCTCGCGTCGCGCTCGGTCCGGAGTCGCCAGTCGTGGTGGACGAATTCGGTCGTCCTCGCGTCGTGCGGGCGATGCTTCGCGGCGCGCCGGCCGTGCGGATCCTCGGGGTAGACGAAGCCCGCGACCGACAGCAGCCGGCCCGCGCCGAACGTCGGGGGCCGCGTCGACGCGGGTGCGGCCGGCGGCGGGTCGGTCGAGAGGATTCGCGGTTCGCGCAGCGCGTACGCGTCGATGCGGACCCGGTCCCGCACGCCGTCGACCTCGAGACCGACGACCTCGCGCCCGCGGAACGCGTAGCGCACCCGCACCCCATCGGGCAGTGTCTCGGCGACCACGCGGCCCGCGAGGTCCCGGTGCCAGCGGTACACCAGCGGCGCATCGGGCGCCCGTGCGAACGTGTGCTCGATGCGGTCCACGCGACCGAGCGCGTCGCGTCCGTAGCGAAGCGTCACGGTGTCGTTGGACGCCTCGACCAGCCGCGTGCCGTCCCAGCGGTAGCGGCCGAGTGTCGTCTGTGTCCCATCCGGGGCGATGCGACGGGTGTGCACCGGTCGACCGGCCGCATCGCGGTCGTGACGCAGCACGTGGCCGTCCCCGGGCCGGTGCTCGATCAGCCGGTCGGCCGCATCCCACCGGGCCCATGCGCGCGGGCGCCCCGGGGCATCGATCCACGCGACCCGGCCGAAGTCGTCGAAGCCCCGCGCCCAGACGCTGCCGTCGGCGAGTACGACGCGCACCGGTTCGCCGCGCCACTCGTGCGTCGCGCGCGGGGCGTCCGGGCGCTCGGGCCCGGCCGCAGGCGCGTCGGCTGCCACCAGATCGATACGGCCGCGCTGCCAGTCGGTGCGGCGCAGCGCGCGCGGCTGACCGGTGCGGTCGTGCAGCACCTCGATGCGGCCCGAGCCGACGAAGGCACCCGGCACCGGTGCGCCGCCGGCCCACGGCGCGGCGGCCTGAGGCCCCAACGGCGTTCGGGCGCCGCCGATCGCCCGGTGCTCGACCGGGACGCCGTGCTCGAAGCGCAGCGTCTCCTCATCGCCGCTCGGGTGAAGCAGTTGCAGTCGCCCGTCGTCCGCCGTGCCTTGCGCGCGCAGCACGATTCGGTCCGCCGGACCGGGCAGTGGCCCGTCGACCCAGGCGAGCGCGGCGAGGGCGGGCGAGGGTGCGTCGGTCGCCGGATCCGCCGGCGTCGGATCGCGGTGCCCGAACTCGAAGCGCCGCGACATGGCCGAGTAGGCGAGGCCGCCGCCGGCGGCGGGCCGGGGTTCGAAGCCGCGCTCGACCACGCGGGCGACGCGTCCGCGGGCGTCGGACTCCAGCACGATCGTGTGCATGCGCCCGGGCGCGACCGAGGGCTGCTCGATGCGCGACGGCGTGGCGACCGGGTCGTCGTCGGCGTAGGCGACGCGCCACAGCCGCGTGGGCGTGCCGCCCGGTCGGTCGAGTCGCCAGGCGGCCCGCGGGCGGCCGATCGCGTCGTACTCGAGGGCGAGACCACCGTCCGGGCCGTCGGTCCGGACCAGGCGTCCGGACGCATCGTACCGATGGCGGCTCGGTGCGGGCGGACACAGCGCACACGGCTCACCGTCACCGGACAGCCAGCGCACCACGTGCCTGCGGGCGTCGTACGTGAACCGGTAGATCGCGCGCCGACCCGAGTCGTCGGCGACCAGGACCGAGGCGACGCCCCCGCGGGACGCCGGCGCCGTCCAGGCGAGGTCGATCGCCTCGTCCGCGGTCTCGACCCGCACCGCACGGCCCTGGGGGTCGTACCGGTGGCGCGCGACCGATCGTGCGGCCAGGCCGGGTGCGTCCAGCTCGAGCACTTCGGTGAGCAGCAGCGGGTCGACCGGGTCGTCGTACCGGAAGCGGCGCTCGCGACCGTCGGGCCAGGAGACCGACGCGAGCTGGCCGGCGGCGTCGTACGCATAGCGCACCCGCTCGCGGCCCTGCACCGCGAGCGCGGCCAGGCGCGGCCCGTGCGGGGTCTCGATCCAGCGCAGCTCGAGCCGGGCCGGGTGGCCGCCGGTGGCGGCCACCGTGCGCCCGTGCGCGTCCGGTTCGACCACCAGGCGCACCGCGCCGGCCTGCGCGACGCTGCGCAGGCGGCCGTGCCGATCGAACCGCAGCGTGCGTCCGCCCGGAACCCGCCACGCCCACCCGTGCCGGTCGGCGGGCGGTGCCTCTGCGGACGCCGGGAGCGCGTCTGCGGTGCGCTCGATCACCCCGTCGGTCACGTGGGGCGTGCGCCAGCGTCCGCGCCGCCCCGGGTCGGGCTCGAAGACGATCCGCCGGCCGTCGCCCTGGATCACCTGCAGCCCGAGGCCGCGGGCGCCGCGAACGATCGCGACCCGCGTCTCCAGGGAGTGGGACCAGCCCGGCCCGAGCGCGCCCGCATGCCGGTTGCGGCTGTTGTAGTGCCGGGCGAACACCAGCGGCAGCGGACCGGGCAGCCACAGGTCGCGCTCGAAGCGGTACTTGTTCCCGGTGGCCAGGTCCACCGGGTTGCCGGCACCCCGCGACGGGCCGGGCGGCCGCACGCCGGTGGCTTCGGCCGCGTAGTCGCACACCGAGGCCGACGGCCCGGGCGGTGCGCCGCCGGCCGCGCCGCAGGTTCCCTGGGCGGCCACCGGTGCGGCGAGCAGCGCGATCGCCCAGGCGCCGGCCCCGGCGGCGAGCCGTGCGATCGCGGCGCCCGAAGCCCGCCCGCGCGCCCGAGGCCCAGCGCCCGCGCCCCCGGCGACGGCCACGCCCCCGGCGACGACCACGGCGACGGCTGCGGCTGCGGCCACGGCCACGGCTGCGCAGGGCATGCACCGACGCGCACCGGCGCATGAGGTTGCGGCCGCAACGAGATGATGCCGGGACGAGGATGGGGTGGCGTGCGGGCGCATGCGTGGGCGGGCGGTTGCGGACGACCCATGCTCGCCCGAGCGCGCGTACGCCACCACGCCCGCAGCGCCTAGGCCGCACGGCCGATCACGCGACCGACCGCGCCCCCGTGGACCGACCGGCGCCACAAACGACGAGGGCCCGACAGCGTCGGGCCCTCGTACGGACACGGGGGCCGGCGTTCGCCGGCCCCGCGGCGGGACTCACATGTCCATGCCGCCCATGCCGCCCATGCCACCCATGCCGCCCGGCATGCCACCGGCGGCCGGCTTGTCTTCCGGCTGCTCGGCGATCATCGCGTCGGTGGTCAACATCAGCCCCGCGACCGACGCCGCGTTCTGCAGCGCCATCCGGGTCACCTTGGTCGGATCGACCACGCCCATCTGGACCAGGTCGCCATACGAGCCGTCCTGGCCGTTCCAGCCGAAGTTGCCCTTGCCCTCGAGGATCTTGGCCACCACCACGCTCGGCTCGTCGCCGCAGTTGGCGACGATCTGGCGCAGCGGCTCCTCGACCGCACGCATCACGATCTTGATGCCCGCGTCCTGGTCGGCGTTGTCGCCCTTGACGCTGATCGTGCCGCGCACACGCAGCAGCGCGACGCCACCGCCTGCGACGATGCCTTCCTCGACCGCGGCGCGGGTGGCGTGGAGCGCGTCCTCGACCCGGGCCTTCTTCTCCTTCATCTCGAGCTCGGTGGCCGCACCGACGCGGATCACGGCGACGCCCCCGGCGAGCTTCGCGACACGCTCCTGCAGCTTCTCGCGGTCGTAGTCGCTGGTGGCTTCCTCGATCTGCGCACGGATCGCCTTGACGCGGGCCTCGATGTTCTTCGCGTCGCCGGCGCCGTCGATGATCGTGGTGTTCTCCTTGGCGACCTCGACCCGCTTGCAGCGGCCCAGATCGGCCAGGGTGGCCTTCTCGAGGGTCATCCCGGTTTCCTCGGCGATCACGACGCCGCCGGTCAGGATGGCCATGTCCTCGAGCATCGCCTTGCGGCGGTCGCCGAAGCCCGGGGCCTTGACCGCGACGGTCTTGAGGATGCCGCGGATGTTGTTGACCACGAGCGTGGCCAGCGCCTCGCCCTCGACTTCCTCGGCGACGATCAGCAGCGGCTTGCCGGCCTTGGCGACCTGCTCGAGCACCGGCAGCAGGTCACGGATGTTGGACACCTTCTTGTCGTGCAGCAGCACGAACGGGTCCTCGAGCACCGCGATCTGCTTCTCGGGATTGTTGATGAAGTACGGCGACAGGTAGCCGCGGTCGAACTGCATGCCCTCGACCACGTCCAGCTCGTTGTTCAGCGACTTGCCGTCCTCGACGGTGATCACGCCTTCCTTGCCGACCTTCTCCATCGCCTCGGAGATGATCGTGCCGATCTCCTGGTCGCTGTTGGCCGAGATGCTGCCGACCTGCGCGATCTCCTTGGTGGTCGTGCAGGGCTTGCTGATCTTCTTCAGCTCCTCGCTCAGCGCGACCACGGCCTTGTCGATGCCGCGCTTCAGATCCATCGGGTTCATGCCGGCGGCGACGAACTTCATGCCCTCGCGCACGATCGCCTGCGCCAGCACGGTCGCGGTGGTGGTGCCGTCACCCGCGTTGTCCGACGTCTTGGACGCGACTTCCTTGACCATCTGCGCGCCCATGTTCTGGAACTTGTCCTTGAGTTCGATCTCCTTGGCGACCGACACGCCGTCCTTGGTGACAGTCGGGGCGCCGAAAGAGCGCTCGAGGATGACGTTGCGGCCCTTGGGACCGAGGGTGACCTTGACCGCATTGGCCAGGATGTTGACGCCCTCGACCATCTTCGAGCGCGCGTCGTCGTGGAAGAACACTTGCTTGGCTGCCATGTGGATGACTCCTACGAATTCGGTTCGACGTCGGGAGAGGACCGGGTCACTCGACCACGGCCATGATGTCTTCCTCGCGCATCACGAGGAGTTCCTCGCCTTCGACCTTGACGGACTGGCCGGAATACTTGCCGAAGAGGACGCGATCACCCGGCTTCACGCCCAGCGGGCGGACCTTGCCGTCGTCGCCGACCTTGCCGTTGCCGACGGCGAGGATCTCTCCCTGGTCGGGCTTCTCGGCCGCGTTATCGGGGATCACGATGCCCGACGCGGTCTTGCGCTCGTTGTCCAGGCGTTTGATGATCACGCGATCATGCAAGGGACGAAGCTTCATGGAGTAAGGCTCCTAAGTTCTTGTTTCGATTGGGTTTAGAGAGTCGGCCGCGGTGCGGCTCGGTCGCAGCGGCGGCTCTGGGTGTCCCAGTGTTGCTAGCACTCACCGGCTGCGAGTGCTAATGGTAGGGGCGCGCGCCGGCCATTTCAAGAGGCCACGGGTTGCGCGAGCGACGCCTCAGCGGTCGATCCGGACCCACGAGGCGACCAGAGGTGCCGCACCGCGACCGCGAACCTGCAGCCTGACCCCGACGCGCAGCTCGTTCAGCCGCAGGCCGTCGATCAGCTGCGCCTGGGCCGCGGCGACCACGAAGAGCCGCCCGGCGCCGTCGCGCAGCGTGAAGTCGCGGGGATCGGCCCCGAGGCGCTCGATCGTGCCGCGGACCTCGTTCTCGTCCTCTTCGGCCTCGGACCCGTCGCCGCGCACCTCCACCGTGCGGGCGGTCAGGCGACCGCCCGAGGCGACGCCGAACACCCGCACGCGAAGGCCGACGCGCAGCGCGCTCGCGGCGCCGCCCCGGAACTCCGCGCCACCGGCATCGACCGGCACGCCGGCGACTTCGAAGCGCGGCCCGGCGCCGAGCGCGGCCACCCGCCCGTCGATGCGCGCGGCGACCATCTGCAGTGCCTGCGCCGGCACGATCACGACGATCCGCTCGACCAGCCAGGCGGTGGCGGCCGCCGCCGGCGGCGTCGATGCCGCCACCGCGACCGTCGCCCCGTCGACGAGCGCGGCCAGCACCGAGGCCGCGGCCGCCTGGCCCGGTGCGGGGCTCACCCGTCGCAGGTCGACCCGCTGTGCACCCACGCGCAGCGTGCCGGCCGCTCGGTCGAGTTCGGCGACCGGTCCCCGGAGCACGAACGGGCGCGCGGGGGCGGTGATCGGCTCGATCCGGGTCGCACGAAGCACCCCGGCCTCGCGGTCCGGATACCCCCAGACCTCGACCTGCTGGCCGACTCCGAGGCTCGCCAAGCCCGTGCTGTCGGCCCAGGCGGTGGCGGCCGAACTCTGCACCGTGGTGCCGAGCACGACCACCCGTCCGGCGGGGCGGTCGATCGCGGCGATCGGTCCGCGCAGCTCGCTCAGCACGCGGATCGCGCCGGCGACGCCGGTGCTCGCCGTTTCGTCCGCGGCGCCCTGGATCTCGACCACCATGCCGAGCGCGAGCTCCGGGCGCGTTCGCGTCGCACCGAACTCGTCGGTCACGTCCGCTGCCGCGTCGTCCCAACGGATGCCGTTGACGATCACCGAGCCGAAGCCGGTGATCGCGCCGCTCGCGTAGGACGAGGTCGCGACCTGGCCGGTACCGCCGCTGCCGACGCCCACGAGTTCGGTGCCGCCGCAGCCCGCGACCAGCAGCCCGGCACCGCCGAGCGCGCGCAGCGCGTCGCGACGCGGCCGGGCCCGGGTCGCGTCCGCTGCGCCCGGCGTGCGATCGGACGGCGGGGAAGGATGCTTCGATCTCATCGGTCACCTCGCGGCCTCGGGTCCGGCGCACCGGTCGCCGGCGCATCGGCCGGCGCACCGGGCACCGGCTCGGCATAGCAGTACAGGCCGATCCGCACCCGGTGGTCCGCGGGGCGGCCGGCGGCCCGGTCCGCGTCCTCGAGCCGCTGCAGCTCGGGCGCGAGCGCCGACAGCAGCGTCGACCAGAACGCGCGGGCGGACTCGCCGGCGAGCGCCGCCGAGTCACCGGACAGCGCGTCGGCGAACAGCGCCTGCTCGACGAACGGCGCACGCCCGGGCGGCACCGCCGCGTCGCGCAGCCGCGCGGCGACGTTCGCGCGGGCCGCCGCGAGGTGGTCGCCGACGTTGGCGCCGAGGAAGGCGAGCAGGGCCTCGAGCCGCTGCGTCGGCACGAACGCGTCGGCGCGCAGCCGCACGCGGTCGCTGTCGGGATCCAGGTCGACCAGGCCCAGCCGCAGCAGCTCGTCCAGCAGCGTTCGCGGGTGCACGTCGGTGGTCACCGAGCGCGCCAGCTCCTCGAAACCCGGCGAGCCGCCCGGAGTGCCCCGCCGCGGCAGCACCCGCGGCCGCCCGTCGGCGGCGCGCCAGTGCGCGTCGGTCATCCACCTCGTGAACAGCTGCGCGGCGGGCGTCGATTCGGCACGCACCGCGCCCAGATCGGGCGCTTCCGCGAGCCGCTTGACCTCCTTGCGGTGGATGCCGGTGATCACCGACAGCCGACTCACCGGGGCCGTGTCCCGACCCCCTTCGCCGGCGGTCGCCCGGATCGCCGCCTCGACCATCGCCCGCTTGACCAGCTCCTCCAGCTGGCCGAACTGCACGCCGTGGTCGACCGCCACGCGCGCGAGCGGGCGCAGCACGGCGAGCAGCGCGTCCAGCGCGGGCGACGGCGTGGTGCCGGGCGCCGCCTCGGCACCCGGCCCCGGGGCAGACGGTCGGTCCATCCTCCCAGGATAGGTGGAAAGATTTACCTTTTCAAGGCCGCCCTGAGCTGCGACACGCCCGTCGGTCAGTCGACCGGCATCGTGTAGTTCAGCACCAGCCGGCCGCCGTCCGGATACACGGTCTGGCCGGTGAGGTAGCTCGAGTCGTCACCGCACAGGAACACCGCGACCTTCGCGACCTCGTCCGGCTCGCCCAGGCGCCCCAGCGGCGTGCGCGACAGGATCGTCCGCTCGGCGGCGGGCGAGCCCAGGACCGCCTTGCGCGCGAGTTCGGTCGCGATCGTGCCGGGCCCGATCGCGTTGACCCGGATGGCGTGCGGCGCGAGGGCCACCGCCATCACGCGGGTCAGCTGGTTCACGCCGCCCTTGGACACCGCGTAGGGCACCTGGTTGGGGATGGCGAGCAGCGCGTTCACGCTGGACATGTTGACGATCGCACCCGGGCGGCGCGCCGCGACCATCCATCGCGCCGCGGCCTGCCCGAACAGGAAGTAGGACTTGAGGTTCACGCCGAGCACGCGGTCGAAGTCGGCCTCCTGCAGCGCGAGGAACTCCGCCGCGTGCGTGACCCCGGCGTTGTTGACGAGCACGTCGATCGCGCCGAAGCGGCCGACCGCCGCCTCGACCGCACGGGCCGAGGTCGGCGCGTGCGCGACGTCCCCCTGCACGAACTCGCAGCGTTCCGCGCCGATGGCGGCCGCAGCGTGCGCACCGTGCGCCGCGTCCAGATCGACGATCACCACGCGCGCGCCCTCGGCCGCGAAGCGTCGCGCGCACGCCAGTCCGATGCCCTGCGCGCCGCCGGTCACCAGCGCCACCTTGCCGTCCATCCTCATCCGCATCTCCCCTCGAATGCCGCCGGCGGGCGGGGGCCGCGTGCCGTGCGATCATCGGCGATTATGGGGCGACACGACCGAGTTCGACGCGCCCGGCGCGCGGTGTCGACGTGGGCCGCGGCGGCGCTGCTGACCGCGGCCGCGGCCGCGCACGGCCAGCCGCTGCCGGGCGGCGTGGCCGAGGCGCTGCGCGCGGCGGCGATCGGCGCAGCCGAGGCCGGCGTGGTGGTCGTGCCGCTGGACGGCGGCGAGCCGCTGGTCACCCACAACGCGCAGGTGGCGTTCAACCCGGCCTCGACGATGAAGCTGGTGACCACCTACGCGGCGCTGTCGCTGCTCGGCCCGGAGTACCGCTGGACCACGTCGATCCTGCTGCGGGGCCGCCTGCAGGGCGACGCGCTCGACGGCGACCTCGTGCTGCGCGGCGGCGGCGACCCGAAGCTCGTGATCGAGGACGTGACCGAGCTGGTCGGACGGCTGCGGGCGACCGGGCTGCGCGTGCTGCGGGGCAACCTCGTGATCGACGACGCGCTCTACGAGATCGGCGACGCGGCCAGCGAGAAGTTCGACGGTGACCCCTCGCAGCCGTACAGCGTGCGGCCGCACGCGGCGCTGATGAACTTCAAGGCCACGCGGTTCACGGTCCGACCGGACGGCGGCGGGGTCGCGATCGACCTCGATCCGCCGCTCGCCGGTGTGCCGGTGGTCAACGACGTGAAGCTGGTGCGGGGCGCCTGCCGCTACGGCCCCGGCGGCCTCACGGTCCGCGACGCCGGTCCGGAGGAGCGGCCGACGATCCGGGTGGGCGGCACCTACTCGTCGGGCTGCGGCGAGCAGTCGACGATGGTCGCAGTGCTGAACCACCGCCAGTTCATCCACGGGTTCTTCGGGGCGGCCTGGAAGTCGGCCGGCGGCGAGTGGACCGGGCGCACGGTGATCGAGCGCGGTGCGGCGCCCGACGCGCGGGCGCTCGTCGAGTGGACGTCGCCGCGCACGCTCGCCGACGTGGTGAGGGACATCAACAAGTTCAGCAACAACGTGATGGCGCGGCAGGTGATGCTGCAGACCTCGGCGGACGCCGCGGCGCCGCGGCAGCCGGCCACGCTCGAGCGGGCGCGCCGCACGGTCGTGTCCTGGCTCGAGCGCCGGGGCCTGCGCACGCCCGAACTGGTGATCGACAACGGCTCGGGGCTGTCGCGCCAGGAGCGGATCGCGCCCGCGTCGCTCGCACGGCTGCTGCTGGACGCGGCGCGCAGCGACCAGGCGGCGGTGTATCTCGAGTCGCTGCCGGTGGTGGGCGTGGACGGGACGATGCGCCACCGGCTGCGCGGCGAGCCGATCGCCGGACGCGCGTGGATCAAGACCGGCAGCCTGAACGGCGTGCGCAGCATCGCCGGGTACGTCGATGCCGCCTCGGGCCGCCGATGGGCGGTGGTGATGCTGGTCAACGGGCCCCGCGCCGAGGGCAGCGGCAACGCGCAGGACGCGCTGCTGCGCTGGGTGCACGCCAACGGCTGAACCGCGCGCGCCGCGCGCCGCGGCGCGCGCTCAGGACAGGCCGAGCTCGCCCCAGATCGCGTCGATCCGTCGGCGCACCGCCTCGCTCATCGCGATCGGGCGGCCCCACTCGCGGTCGGTCTCGCCCGGCCACTTGTGGGTCGCGTCGATGCCCATCTTCGAGCCCAGCCCGGACACCGGCGATGCGAAGTCCAGGTAGTCGATCGGCGTGCGGTCGATGAGCGTCGTGTCGCGCAGTGGGTCGACCCGCGTGGTGATCGCCCACACGACGTCCTTCCAGTCGCGCGCGTCGACGTCGTCGTCGACGACGACGATGAACTTCGTGTACATGAACTGGCGCAGGAAGCTCCAGATGCCGAACATCACGCGCTTGGCGTGCCCCGGGTACTGCTTCTTCATCGACACGATCGCCATCCGGTACGAACAGCCCTCGGGCGGCAGATAGAAGTCGACGATCTCGGGGAACTGACGCCGCAGGATCGGCACGAAGACCTCGTTGAGGGCGACCCCGAGGATCGCGGGCTCGTCGGGCGGCTTGCCGGTGTAGGTCGAGTGGTAGATCGCGCCGTCGCGCATGGTGATCCGGTCGATCGCGAACACCGGGAACCAGTCCTGCTCGTTGTAGTAGCCGGTGTGGTCGCCGTACGGGCCCTCGAGCGCCATCTCCCAGCCGTTGAGCGCGGCCGCCGGAGGATCGCCACGCCAGCCGAGACGGCGCGCATGCTCGCGCGTCAGGCGAGCGTCCGGGTCGGGCCGGATCGACCCCTCGAGCACGATCTCCGCGCTCGCCGGCACCCGCAGCTCGCTGCCGAGCGCGCGCACCAGCTCGGTCTTCGCGCCGCGCAGCAGGCCGGCGAACTGATACTCGGACAGCGTATCGGGCACCGGGGTGACCGCGCCCAGGATGGTCGCCGGGTCGCAGCCGAGCACCACCGCGATCGGAAAGGGCTCGCCCGGGTGCGCGGCCGCGTGGTCGCGGAAGTCGAGCGCGCCGCCGCGGTGCGCGAGCCATCTCATGATCGTACGGTCGCGACCGATCACCTGCTGCCGGTAGATCCCCAGGTTCTGGCGGGTCTTGCCGGGGCCGCGGGTCACGACCAGGCCCCAGGTGATCAGCGGTGCGACGTCGCCCGGCCAGCAGGTCTGCACCGGCAGTCGGCCGAGGTCGACGTCGCCGTGCTCCCAGACCTGCTGCTGGCACGGTGCGCGCGAGACTTCGCGCGGCGACATGTTGAGCACCTGCCGCAGCATCGGCAGCTTGTCCCACGCGTCCTTCAACCCTTTCGGCGGCTCGGGTTCCTTCAGGTACGCGAGCAGCTTGCCGACCTCGCGCAGCGCCTCGACCGAGTCCTCGCCCATGCCGAGGGCGACGCGCCGCGGCGTGCCGAACAGGTTCGCGAGCACGGGGAACGGCCAGGACGCGTCGCCGCGCGCGGGTCGCTCGAACAGCAGCGCCGGGCCCTGCGCGCGCAGCACGCGGTCCGCGATCTCGGTCATCTCGAGGTGCGGCGACACGGGGCGGGCGATCCGCCGCAGCTCGCCCCGGGATTCGAGCTGGCTCACGAAGTCGCGAAGGTCGGCGTATCGCATCGGCGGCGGCTCGGGGCGGAGGAACGGTCGATCTTCGCACAGGGGGTCGAGTTGACCGGGTCGGCTCGGCTGGTAGAATCCGGTCATCACCTCGACCCGGGCAGCTTCGGGTCATTGCCGGGCGGACGGGATCCGCCTTGTGTCAACCGACCGTCTCATAGCGAAGGGCGGTCACCGAGCGGTCGAATGCCGCTCACGGCGCACCTGCGCCACGCCGAGCGGCGGTCCCCGCGGACGCCGCCCGACCGATCGGCGGCCTGCGGGCCGTCGCGGGTACCGGGGGTCCTCGGGCCGCCGAGACGCAGTACTCCCGCCTTGGCGGCGGGGCTTGCAGCGCATGCTGCACGGGAGATCGGATGACGGAGCAACGCAGGATCGACCTGCTGTTCGCAGCCGCTGCGTTCGTGTTGCGCGCGGGCCGTGCGGTGCGGCGTACGGGCCCGGCGCTCGCGATGCTGATGGTGGTATCGGTGGCGGTGCACGGTACGCTCGGCGGAACGATCGGCGTGGCCGCACCGCGCGCGGCCGCGGCGCCCCCCACCGGCGAGATCGTCGCGCTGCGCGCGGCCCCGCCGGTCGCACTCGAAGTGGCGGCGGCGCCGCCTCGGCCCGGGCCGCAGGCGGGTGCGGCCGACGACGCGTCCGAGGCGCACGTGCGGCCGGTGCCGGTGCTCGATCGCGAGCAGCAGAACGTCGCTCGGTTCATCGCGCGCAGCTACCGCGTGACGATCGAGTCCACCAGCGAGTTCGTCCACCACGCCTACCGGGCCGCACGCGACCTGAAAGTCGACCCGCTGCTGGTGCTCGCGGTGATGTCCGTCGAGTCGAGCTTCAACCCGAAGGCGCAGAGCCACGCCGGGGCCCAGGGCCTGATGCAGGTGCTCACGCGGGTGCACGTCGAGAAGTTCCTGCCGTTCGGCGGCATCGCCGCGGCCTTCGACCCGGTTGCGAACATCCGCGTCGGCAGCGCGATCCTGAAGGAGTACCTGACCCGCGAAGGCACGGTCGAGGGGGCGCTGAAGTCGTACGTCGGCGCGGCGCTCTTCGAGCACGACGGTGGCTACGGACTGAAGGTGCTCACCGCCCGCGAGCGCATCGCGGCCGCGGCCGCCGGCCGGCCGATTCCTTCCGAGGCCGACCTGGCCGCGATGCGTCGCGATCGCGACCCGCAGGGCTCGGCCGAGCGGGCCGTGCCGGCGTCGGGCGTCGTGGAGGCGCGCACCGCGCCCTCGTTCGACGACGCGCGCTCCGCGGGCCGCGCGCCGGTCGAGGCGCCGTCCGGCGTGTTCGCCGGATCGTATCCGGACCTTCGCAGCGCCGCGGGCCGCGACCCGCGCGGCACGCCGGACCCCGACCTGCTGCGCCTCGGCTCGATCTGAGCCACCGTGCGTGCGCCCCGCGCGCGGTGGGTCAGCCGAGCGCGCGGCCGATGCGGTTCACGGCCTCCCGCAGCGATTCGATCGGCGTCGCGTACGACAGCCGCATCCAGCGGCCCGGATCGTTGTCTCCGAAGTCGTGACCCGGCACGAGCGACACGCCCGCCTGCTCGAGCAGGCGGGTGGCGAGCGCGTCGCTGTCGCCGAAGCGGCGGCAGTCGAGCCACGCGTAGAACGCACCGTCGGGCACCACCGGCAGGTCGAAGCCCAGCGCACGCATCGCGGGTACCACGTGGTCGCGGCGTTCGCGCAGCACCTCGAGGCGGTGCCGGTAGACCGCACGGCTCGCCTCGTCGAAGCAGGCGAGGGCGGCGTGCTGCGCGAGCGCCGATGCGCAGATGAACAGGTTCTGCGCGAGCTTCTCGAAGACCGGTACCAGCCGCGGCGGCACGACCAGCCAGCCGAGCCGCCAGCCGGTCATCTGGTAGGTCTTGGAGAAGCTGTTGGCGATCACCAGGTCGTCGCCGATCGCGAGCGCGCTGCGCGCCGCCGGGTCGTACGACAGCCCGAGGTAGATCTCGTCGACGATCGCGAATCCGCCGCGCGACCGCACCGAGCCCACGATCCGCTCCAGTTCCTCGAATGGGATCGACGTGCCGGTGGGGTTCGCCGGCGATGCGAGCAGCGTGCCCCGGGTGCGCTGCGACCAGTGCCGCTCGAGCAGTTCGGCGGTCATCTGGAAGCGGGTCTCGGCGTGGACCGGCACGCCGCGTGCGATGCCGTCGAACGCGGCGACGAAGTGCCGGTTGCACGGATAGCCGGGGTCGGTCAGCAGCACCTCGGCACCGGCGTCGACCAGCGCGCAGCACGCCAGCGTGAGTGCCGCCGACGCGCCCGCGGTCACGACGATCCGGGCCGGATCGACCTGCACGCCGTACCGGTCGAGGTAGTCGGCGGCGATCGCCTCGCGCAGCGGTGCGATGCCGAGCGCGGCGGTGTACTGCGTCCGGCCGTCCCGCGCGGCGCGCTCGAGCGCGGTGACGACCGGCTCGGGGGCCGTGAAGTCCGGTTCCCCGATCGACAGGTGGATGATCGAGCGGCCCTGCCGCTCCAGGGCGACCGCGCGCTTGACGTGCTCCATGACCTGGAACGGCGCGATGCGGGCGACGCGCGCCGCGGGCGGGAAGTCGGACATCGGAGCTGCTCGCGCGGGCCTGGGAGCCGCGATTCTAGGTCAGCGTCCGGACCCGCGGCGCGGGTGTGCGCCGGCGCTCAGCGCGACTGGCCCGCACGCCGGTCGGCCGAGGCCTGCGCGAGGTGATCGATTGCCGCCTGCACGCCGCCCGCGCGGTGCGGCACCGCGCAGGCCTGCAGCGACATCTCGACGCCGGACAGCGTGCCGAGCAGCATCAGGTCGTTGAAGTCGCCGAGGTGGCCGATGCGAAAGACCGTCCCCGCGAGCCGTCCGAGTCCGGTACCGAGCGACAGGTCGAAGCGCTCGAGCGCGACGCGCCGCAGCGCGTCCGCGTCGCACCGGCCGCCACCGGGCGCCTCGGGCATCAGCACCGCGGTGAGCGAGGCGCTGTACTGCGCCGGATCGCGGCACAGCACCTCGAGCCCCCAGGCCCGTACCGCGCGTCGCGTCGCCTCCGCGTGCCGAGCATGCCGGGCGAAGACCGCCGGCAGCCCTTCGGCCAGCAGCCGCTCGAGCGCCTCGGCGAGCCCGTAGAGCAGGTTGGTCGACGGCGTGTAGGGCCAGAAGCCGTCGGCGTTGGCGGCGAGGATCTCGTCCCACGCCCAATACGAGCGCGGCAGCCGCGCCGAGCGCGAGGCCTCGATCGCGCGGGCGGAGACCGCGTTGAACGACAGCCCGGGCGGCAGCATCAGGCCCTTCTGCGAGCCCGCCACGGTGACGTCCACCCCCCACGCGTCGTGACGGTAGTCGATCGAGCCGAGCGATGAGATCGTGTCCACCATCAGGAGCGCCGGATGCCCGGCCGCGTCGATCGCCCGGCGCACCGCGGCCACGTCCGAGGTGACCCCGGTCGAGGTCTCGTTGTGCACCACGCAGACCGCGCGAATCCGATGTGCTGCATCGGCGTGCAGCCGCTCGAAGACCTGCGCCGGATCGACGCCGCTGCGCCAGTCGCCCTCGAGGAACTCGGGCTGCAGGCCCAGCCTCGCGGCGAGCCGCCGCCACAGGGCCGCGAAGTGACCGGTCTCGGCCATCAGGACCGCATCTCCGGGCGACAGCGTGTTGACCAGCGCGGCCTCCCACGCGCCGGTACCCGAGGCCGGATAGATCACCACGGGCTGTTCGGTCTGGAACACCCGGCGCACGTCGGCGAGCACCTTCAGTCCCAGCCGGCGGAACTCCGGCCCGCGGTGGTCGATCGTCGGCTGGTCGATCGCCCGCAGCACGCGGTCCGGCACGTTGGTCGGCCCGGGAATCTGCAGGAAGTGACGCCCCGACGGATGCGAGCTCAATCCGAACATGTCCGCTCCTGTTTTGCATACAATAGACCGGCAGTGATCGCGCGCGCAAGCCGAGCGCGCGGCCGCTGCCCATCGGGCGGAGTCCGGCATGCCGATCGAACCCTTGCCCGGCCTCGCGCCGGCCGCGCCGCTCGCCGCGCTCCAGCGGCGCGTATTGCACGAGGCCGTGGCCGCGCGGCTGCGCGAACTCATCATCGAAGGCGTGCTCGCACCCGGCGCGCACCTGAACGAGAGGCTGCTGTGCGGCCAGCTGGCGGTCTCCCGCACGCCGCTGCGCGAGGCGCTGCGCACGCTCGCCGGTGAGGGCTTCGTGCTGCTGCTGCCCAACCGCGGCGCGCAGGTTGCCGCGCTCTCGCGCGAGGACGCCAGCCATGCGTTCGAGCTGATGACCGCGCTGGAGGCGCTGGCCGGCGAACTCGCGGCCGGCCGGGCGACCGACGCCGAGATCGACGAGGTCCGCGCGCTGCACTTCGAGATGCTCGCCGCGCACGCGCGGCGCGACCTGCCTGCGTACTACCGCGCCAACCGCGAGATCCACCGCCGCATCGTCGCGTGTGCGCGCAACCCGCTGCTCGAGGACACCCACGCGCGCCTGGGCGCGCGGCTGCACGCGCTGCGGCTGCGCTCGAACCTCGAGCGCGCGCGCTGGGACGACGCGGTGGCCCAGCACGGCGCGATGCTCGACGCGCTGCAGCACCGCGACGGCGCGCGGCTGGCCGCCGTGCTCGGCGGTCACCTGGCCGACAAGCGCGCGGCGGTGCTGGCGCAGCTGGACGCGCGGTCGGGCGGCGGGCGATGAGCGGTCGCGATCCGCCCGACGCCGGCCGCCGCGTGTTCCTCGCGCCGCGGCTAGCCCGCGGCGACCTTGCGACGCGCCTGCGTCGCGAGATGCGCGGCGACGTGCTGTTCGACGCCGCCTCGCGCGGGCGCTACGCGACCGACGCGTCGATCTACCAGGTCGAGCCCCTGGGCGTGGCGGTTCCGGCGAGCGAGGCCGATCTGGTGATCGCACTGGACGTCGCGCGCGATCTGCGGGTTCCGGTGCTCGCCCGCGGCGCGGGCACCTCGCAGTGCGGCCAGACCGTGGGCGAGGCGCTGGTCGTCGACCACTCGAAGTCGCTGGGGGACGTGGTCGCGTTCGATGCCGAGGCGGCGCGCCGCGACCCGGAGAGCGCCACGGTGACCGTGCAGCCCGGCATCGTGCTGGACGCGCTCAACGCGTTCCTGCGGCCGCACGGGGTGTGGTTCCCGGTGGACGTGTCGACGTCCGCGCAGGCGACGATCGGCGGGATGGCCGGCAACAACTCCTGCGGATCGCGCTCGCTCGCCTACGGCAACATGGTCCACAACGTCGTCGGCATCGACGCGATCCTCGCCGACGGCACGCAGGCCTACTGGGGCACGTTCACGCGGGGCGACGGACGCGCCGGCGACATGAGCCTCACCCGTCAGCGCGTACGCGAGATCGTCAGCCGCCTGCACGCGATCGCCGACCGGGAGCGCGACGAGATCCGGCGCGTGTGGCCGACCGTGATGCGCCGCGTCGGCGGCTACAACCTCGACGTGTTCGAACCGCGCTCGGAGCGTCCTTACCGCGCCGACGGTGGCGTGAACCTCGCGCATCTGCTGGTCGGTTCGGAGGGCACGCTCGCCTGGACCCGCCGGATCACGCTGAAGCTCTCGCCTCTGCCGGGCGCCAAGGTGCTCGGGGTGGTGTCGTTCCCGACGTTCCGTGGCGCGATGCAGTGCGCCCGGCACGTCGTGGCGCTCGCGCCGGTCGCGGTCGAGCTGGTCGATCGCACGATGATCGAGCTGTCGCGGCTGAACCCGGCGTTTCGATCGACGATCGACGCGGCGCTGGTCGGCGAGCCGCAGGCGGTGCTGCTGGTCGAGTTCGCGGGCGAGGATCGCGACGTGCAGCTCGCCCGACTGGCGCGGTTGCACGCGCTGATGGCGGATCTCGGCCTGCCGGGCAGCGTGGTCGACCTGGTCGACGACGCGCGCCAGAAGGCGCTGTGGGAGGTCCGCAAGGCCGGCCTGAACATCATGATGTCGATGAAGGGCGACGGCAAGCCGGTGTCCTTCATCGAGGACTGCGCGGTACCGCTCGAGCACCTGGCCGACTACACCGAGCGGCTGACCGAGGTGTTCGCGCGCCACGGCACCCGCGGGACCTGGTACGCGCACGCATCGGTGGGCACGCTGCACGTGCGGCCGATCCTCGATCTGCGCGAGCACCGCGGCGGCGCGGCGAGGATGCGCGCGATCGCCGAGGAGGCCGCCGCGCTGGTGCGCGAGTACAAGGGCGCGTTCTCGGGCGAGCACGGCGACGGGCTCGTGCGCAGCGAGTGGGTCGCCTGGCAGTTCGGTCCCCGGATCACGCGTGCCTTCGAGGAGGTCAAGGACCTGTTCGATCCGGACCACCGCATGAACCCCGGCAAGATCGTGCGGCCGTCGCGTATGGACGACGCGCGGCTGTTCCGGTTCCCGCCCGGTCATGCTGTCGCACCGCTCGCGACGGCGCTCGACTGGTCCGACTGGGACCGTCACAACGACCCGTCGCCGGCCGGTGCCGCACGCGCGGGCTGGAGCCTCGCGGTCGACGGCATCGCGATCTCGCCGCCCGGCACCGGCGGCGACCCGGCGGGCGGGTTCGCGAAGGCCGTCGAGATGTGCAACAACAACGGCCACTGCCGCAAGTTCGACGCAGGCACGATGTGCCCGTCGTACCGGGTGACTCGCGACGAGCGGCACGCGACGCGCGGCCGAGCGAACACGTTGCGGCTCGCGCTGTCCGGCCGTTTCGGCGCGCAGGGGGTCGCGGCCGACGCGGTCGCCGAGGCGCTCGCGCTGTGCGTGCAGTGCAAGGGCTGCCGGCGCGAGTGCCCGACCGGCGTCGACATGGCGCGCATGAAGACCGAGGTGCTGCACCAGCGGCGCCTGCGTCACGGCAGTTCGCCCGTGGACCGGGCGATCGCGGCGATGCCGCGCTGGCTGCCGCGGATCGCCGCGCTGGCGCCGGTCGTCAACCTGCTGCCCGCGCTGCCTTGGGCCCGGGCGCTGCTGCAGCGCGTCGTCGGGCTGGCTGCGGCCCGATCGCTGCCGCGCCTGCGTCGTGACGCGTTCGGCCGGCTGCCCGGGGATGCGCCCGGCGCGCAGCCGGCCGCCGATGCGCCCGAGGTCGTGCTGTGGGTCGACACCTTCGACCGGCACCTCGAACCGGACAACGCCCGCGCCGCGCTCGCGGTGCTGCGGGCGGCCGGCCGGCGCGTGCACCTGCCGGGAGCGCCCGCGGGGGCGGGGGCGGGCGACGATGCCCGGCCGCCGTGCTGTGGCCGCACGGCGCTGGCGGTCGGCGACGTCGACGGTGCGCGGCGCGAGGCCGTGCGCACCGCGCGCGCGCTGCTGCCGTTCGCCGATCGCGGCGTGCCGATCGTCGGGCTCGAGCCCTCGTGCCTGCTGACCCTGCGCGACGAGTTCCTCGCACTGCGGCTGGACGATGCCCTCGGATCGCCCGGCGCGACGCGCCGGCTCGCCGCGAGCGCGATGACGCTGGAGGAGTACCTCGTCGCCGAACGGGCGGCCGGGCGGCTGTCGCTGCCGCTGAGGCCACTGCCGCAGACCCGCGCACTGGTCCACGGGCACTGCCACCAGAAGGCGTTCGACGCCTTCGCTCCGGTGCTCGAGGTGCTGCGGTGGATCCCCGGCCTGCAGGTGTCGGCGATCGAATCGAGCTGCTGCGGGATGGCGGGCACGTTCGGGTATCGGGCAGAACACTTCGCGGTGTCGATGCGGATGGCCGAGGCGTCGCTGCTGCCCGCGGTCCGGGCGTCCGGGGAGGACGTGCTGCTGGTCGCCGACGGCACCAGCTGCCGCCACCAGATCGCCGACGGGGCCGCGCGCGAGGCGCTGCACGTCGCGCGCGTGCTGCAGCGCGCGCTCGGCTGAGCGCGGCGCGGCGGCGCGCGTTGCTCAGCGCGCGGTCGGCGCGGCGGCCCGGCGCGTGATCAGCGGCGCGTGCACCCGCAGCGCATCGTCCAGCGCGTCGTGACGCTCGAGCATCACCGTGCGCAGGAAGGCGGTCGACACCTCGCGCGTGGCGCGCTTGACCGCGTCGCCGACCGGGTCGCCGCCTCGATCGGTGAAGACCCCGTGCCCGCCGTGACCGAACACCGCGAGCCACTTCGGCGCGCCGGACAGCGTCTCGTACAGCGCGATGCGGTCGGCCGGGGTGGACCCGTGCCCGGGCACGCGGATCACGTCGTCGACCGTGGTCAGATGCAGCGTCGGCACGCCGACGTCCGCGAGCACCGACGCGGTGTCGAAACCGGCGGGGAACGGCGGCACCGACATCAGCACCGCCGCCCGGACCCGCGGATCGCGCAGCGTGCGCGGCACCCCCGGCAGGTCGTCGAAGCGCGCTCCGGCCACCAGCAGCGCAGTGTTCGCACCGTACGAGTGTCCGGCCACGGCAATCCTGGAGCGGTCGATGCGCGCACCGAGCGTCGGCTCGTCGAGCAGCGCGTCCAGCGCGTGACTGAGGTCGCGCGCCCGGTCGATCGCGTGCTCGGTGCTCGCGGCCGCCTGCAGGTTGCGCAGCACGGCGAACGGACCGTCGCCGCGCCACAGCGCCCGGTCGCTGCCGGAATGCTGCACGTGCAGGCTCGCGAAGCCCTCCGACGCCCAGTGCCGACCGAGATGCGCGTAACCGGCCCTCGAGCCGCCGAGGCCGTGCGAGAAGACGACCAGCGGCAGCCGGTCGTCGGCCAAGGCCTCGGGCAGGTACAGACGCGCCGGCACCGTACGGTCGCGGGCCGCATCGTGCCACTGCAGGTCGATCGCGGCGACGCCCGCGGGCTGCGCGACGCCGGGCCCCGAGGACCCGGGCGCCGCCGGCGGTGCGGCACAGGCGGCGAGCCAGACGGCGGCGAACGCCGCGAGGGCGAGGACGGGCAGGGAATGCGGGCGCGGGCTCACGGCGGCGGTCGGTGCACAGGTTTCGGCTCGGTCGGTCGGCCGGCTGCGACCTTACTCCGGTCGGGGTGAGCCGGTCGCTCCGACCCGCCGCGTCCCGGGGGATCCCCGGGGTCTGCGGACGGCGCAGCCGAAGATCGCGGCGTCCGCGGGGATCGGCCGCGGCGCGCCGGACACCCGTGCGATCGTGGACCGCACGCGGGGGCCGGGACCGCGAACCGTCCGGGCGCGGACCGGACCGCGCCATAATCACGCTCCGCTCGACCGCCACCCGGACCCCCGCCATGCCCCAGCCGATGAACCCGGACCTGCGCCGCGCGGCGCTGGAGTACCACGAGCAGGGCCGGCCGGGGAAGATCTCCGTCGTCCCGACCAAGCAGCTCACCAACCAGCGCGACTTGGCGCTCGCCTACTCGCCCGGGGTCGCGGCCGCGTGCGAGCAGATCGTCGAGGATCCGAGCGCGGTGTTCCGATACACCGCGCGGGGCAACCTCGTGGCCGTCGTGACCAACGGCACCGCGGTGCTCGGGCTCGGCGCGATCGGGCCGCTGGCGGCCAAGCCGGTGATGGAGGGCAAGGGCGTGCTCTTCAAGAAGTTCGCCGGCATCGACGTGTTCGACATCGAGATCGCCGAGCTCGACCCGGATCGGCTCGTCGAGGTGATCGCCGCGCTCGAGCCCACCTTCGGCGGCATCAACCTCGAGGACATCAAGGCGCCCGAGTGCTTCCACGTCGAGCGGCGGCTGCGCGAACGGATGCGCATCCCGGTCTTCCACGACGATCAGCACGGCACCGCGATCGTGGTGGCCGCGGCGATCCTCAACGGATTGGAGGTGCTGGGCAAGCGGATCGCCGACTGCAAGCTGGTGGTGAGCGGTGCGGGCGCGGCCGCGCTCGCCTGCCTGGACCTGCTGCTGGACCTGGGCTTTCGCACCGCGCAGATCTGGGTGACCGACATCGAAGGCGTGGTCTACGAGGGCCGCACCGTGCTGATGGACGAGGAGAAGGCGCGCTTCGCGCAACCCACCGACGCGCGCTCGCTGGCGGACGTGATCGGTGACGCGGACGTCTTCCTCGGGCTGTCGGCGGGGGGCGTGCTCAAGCCGGAGATGGTCGCGAGGATGGCCCCGCGGCCGCTGATCCTCGCGCTGGCCAACCCCACGCCCGAGATCCTGCCGGAGCTCGTCCGCCAGGTCCGCGACGATGCGGTGATCGCCACGGGGCGCAGCGACTACGCGAACCAGGTCAACAACGTGCTGGTGTTCCCGTTCATCTTCCGCGGCGCGCTCGACGTGGGCGCGACGACGATCACGCGCGCGATGGAGATCGCCGCGGTGCACGCCGTGGCCGCCCTGGCGCGCGAGGAGCAGTCCGAGGTGGTGACCGCCGCGTACGGCACGAGCGGTCTCGCCTTCGGTCCGGACTACCTGATCCCCAGGCCGTTCGACCCGCGGCTGATCGTGCGGGTCGCCCCCGCGGTCGCGCGCGCCGCGATGGAGTCCGGCGTGGCCACGCGGCCGATCGCGGACTTCGATGCGTATCGCGCGCAGCTCGAGCAGTTCGTCTACCACTCGGGCAACTTCATGAAGCCGATCTTCTCGGCCGCCCGCCAAGGCGGGCCGCGCCGGATCGTGTACGCCGAGGGCGAGGACGAGCGGGTGCTGCGCGCCGTCCAGCAGGTGGTCGACGAGCGCCTCGCGACCCCCACGCTGGTCGGACGACCCGCGGTGATCGAGCGTCGCATCGAACGCTTCGGGCTGCGCATCCGGCCGGGTCGCGACTTCTCGATCGTCAACCCCGAGTGGGACGAACGCTTCCGCGAATACTGGCAGACCTACCACGCGCTGGTCGATCGCAAGGGCGTGACGCCCCAGTACGCGCAGATCGAGGTTCGTCGCCGCAACACGCTGATCGGCGCGCTGATGGTCCGCCGAGGCGAGGCCGACGGCCTGCTGTGCGGCTCGTTCGGGCCCTACACCCAGCACCTTCACTACATCGACCAGGTGATCGGCCGGCGCCCCGGCGCGTCGGTGTACGCGGCGATGAACACGCTGATGCTCCCCGGCCGGCAGGTGACCATCGTCGACACCCACGTGAACTACGATCCGAGCGCCGCCGAGCTCGCGGAGATCACGATGCTGGCCGCCGACGAGCTGCGCCGCTTCGGCATCAAGCCGTCGGTCGCGCTGATGTCCCACTCGAACTTCGGGTCGTCGGACCAGCCGTCGGCCCGCAAGATGCGCGAGGCGCTCGCGCTGCTGCGCGAGCGCGCGCCCGATCTGGAGATCGATGGCGAGATGCACGGCGACGCCGCGCTGGACCCCGAGTACCGGCGTCGGCTGATTCCCGGCGGAACGCTGTCGGGCGAGGCCAACCTGCTGGTGATGCCGAACATCGACGCCGCGAACATCTCGTACAACCTGCTGAAGACCGCCTCGGGCAACGGCGTGGCGATCGGCCCGGTGCTGCTCGGCGCGAACGGTCCGGTCCACGTGCTCACCGCCTCGGCGACGGTGCGCCGCCTAATCAACATGACCGCCTGGACGATCATCGACATCAACGCGACGCGCTGACGCGCGTCCGAGGCCCGGTCGCCTCCGTTCGCGACCGTCGTCCGACCGCTTGTCCGTCGCCCCGGGCGACCGGGGTGGCCCGGAATCGCTACCGCCGTTCGTCTGACGTCGGTGCTCGCCGGCGCCCGCGGCGGGTGCGCCGGGCATGGCCGCACGCTAGGGTCCGCCGAGAGGCAGGCTGGCGGTGGCGCGAGGCCTTGACGCTGCGGCGACGATGGCGACCCTGGAACGTTCGATCGACTCGACCGACGCCGGCGACGACCGGAGTGCTGTCGGCCCACGCGGCCGATCAGAGCTGCTGCGCGCGTGCCGCGCGACCCTCGGGGAGCGGCTCGATCGGGCGGTGACCGACGTGCTCGGCTCGATCGCCGAGTCCCTGGGCGCCGAGGCGCTGCGCTGCGACCGCGCGGACCGGCAGCGGGTGCTGCGCGACGCCGCCATGCTGGTGGGCGAGCAGCAGTCCCGGATCACGGCGCGATTCCGTCAGGTCTTCGATCAGGTCTTCGAGCGCCGGTTGTACGCGCTGGACGCGGTCGTGCGCGAGACGGCGCCGGCGGAGCTGTCCCTCGTGCCCGAAGACGTGTTCAACGACCGCCTCGCGATCGAACGGCTGATCGGCCGGGTGCGCGCCAGGCTCGCGCCGGACGAGGCGCTCGGGATCCGCGCGCGCCTGGCGGAGCTGGTCGAGCGCGCATGGTTCGACGAGGGCAGCCACCCAGCGTCGCCCGAGGCGGTGTACGAGGCGCTTCAGGACGCAATCGCCTCGCAGTCGCCGCGCCAGGAGGTGACCGTTGCGCTGCTCGAGGCCTTCGAGCCGCACCTCGCGGCGCACCTGAATGCGATCTACGCGCAGGTCAACGCGCAGCTGCGTGCCGGCGACGTGCTGCCGAGCATCCGCCCCCAGGTCCGCGCGGCGGGCATCGTCCCGCGGCGTGCGCCCCCGGCGCGGGTCGACCCGGTCGGCAAGAGTGCCCTCACGGGGTCGTCGACCGCGATCGGCCCGGACGTCTCGCCGACCCCCGCCCCCGCCTGGGCCGAGGACCCCGCGGGGTTCGCCGATCCCGGCGAGGCATTCCGCCTCGCGATGACCGCGATCGCCGAGGGGCGGCCGGACGGGCGCGCGCATGCGGTGCGCATGCTGACCAACCCGACGCTGTTCGGTGGCGCCGACCGGGCGGCGGCACCGGTCGCCCGACCCCTGCTGGGCGCGCTCGGGGCGCTGCAGCGCGATCACGGCTCAGCCGACGGACATGGGCTGCCGACGGCGCTGGTCGAGCGGGTTCGCGAGCAGGGCTCGCCTCTGGACCGGGTCACCGTCGAGATCGTGTCGATGGTGTTCGACTACATCTACGCCGACCGCAGGCTGCCGGACACGATCAAGCAGCAGCTGCTGCGACTGCAGGTGGTCGCGGTCAAGGCGGCATTGCTCGACCGCAGCTTCTTCGCGCGGCGCACGCACCCGATGCGCCGGCTGATCGACCGGGTGTCGGACGTCGGCGCAGACCCCGACGCGGATCTCGGCCCGTCGTCGACGCTGGTCCTCGGGTTGAGCGCGACGGTCGACCGAGTGCTGAGCGACTTCGACACCGACCTCGCGGTCTTCGACGAGGCGCTGAGCCGGATCGAGCTGCTGGCGCGCGACGAGGCAGGTCGGCGCGCGGTACGCGTCGAGCAGACCGCCCGTCGCGCGGCGCGCGAGGAGGCGCTCGCGATCGCGCACGAGGATGCGCGTGCAGCGATCCGGCGCCGGGTCGGCGCGGACGTGCCGCCGTTCGTGCGCGACTTCCTCGACCGGTGGTGGACGCTCGTCCTCGCGCGGGTGCGCATCGAGCAGCCCGGCGAGGCCGGCGCGAACGCCTGGGACGCGGCGCTGCGGATCGCCGAGCTGCTGGTCTGGAGTGTGGCGCCCAAGCACATCGACCAGATCGCCCGGCTGGCGAGACTGCTGCCGGCGCTGATCAGGGGGCTGAACCAGGGGCTGCTGCGGGTCGAGGTGTCGGTCGCGGAGCGCGATGCGTTCTTCGACGAGCTGCTGCTCACGCACACTCGGGAGATCGACGTCGCGAAGCGACGCGCGCAATTGCTCGTCGCGCCGCCGGGCGGCCTGCCGATCGCGGCGCGCCCGATGCAGGACGGCACGGCGGACGGTGTGCCGTCGGCTCCCGGCGTCTCGGTGGTGGAGCCGCCCGCCGCGACCGCGGCCGACGCGCTGCTCTGCGGCCTTCGCCGCGGCCAACGGGTGGCGCTGGCCCGCGACGATGGTCAGCGATTGCTGAAGCTCGCCTGGATCAGCCCGATGCGCACGCTGTTCATCCTGTCGCGGCACCCGGACGAGACGGTGACCTTCGGGGCCGCCGAGCTGGCGTTCCTGCTGCAGCAGGGGCGTGCCTCGGTCGTGCCCGAGGGTTCGACCGTGGAGCGCGCGATCGGATCGCTGTCCGCTGGGGACGAGCAGCGCTCGGCGCAGGCCGTCCTGGCGCCGGGGCACGGCGCCACCAGGATCGGCTGAAGCCCCGCCGCGGCGACGGGTCGCGCAGCGCCCGGCATCGCGGGTCGCCTACCATCGAGCGATGACAACCCGTCGGATGCTGGCGGTCCTCGCGGTCGGGGTCGCCCTGATCGCGACGCTGGGGGCGCTGGTGGTCTCGCGCGAGACCGCCGCCCGCGACCCGCGCGGATCCGCCCCGAACGAGATCCAACTGCTCGAGCTGCCGCGCGAAGCACGCGAAACGCTCGCGTCGATTCGCGCCGGTGGACCGTTCCCCTACCGGAAGGACGGTACGACGTTCCAGAATCGCGAGCGATTGCTGCCGCCGCAGGCCCGTGGCTACTACACCGAGTACACCGTCCGCACTCCGGGTTCGCGCGACCGCGGTGCGCGCCGCATCGTCGCCGGCGGGGATCCTCGCACCTCCGGCGAGTACTGGTATACCGAGGACCACTATCGCTCGTTCAGGCGGATCCGCGAGTGAGGCAATGACTGCGCTGTCGAACTTGCCGCCGCAGGCGGTGCTGCCGCTGGGCGAGCTGACCGCCGAGACCGTGAGACGCGCCGCGCGGACCGACGGTCAGCGGTTCCTGCACGCCGACTGCGCAGCCGCTGTCGACAAGGCGGGCGTGATGGCTGCGCTCGCCCGAGGCCTGAAGCTGCCCCGGCACTTCGGCCGCAACCTGGACGCCCTCTACGACTGCGTGACCGACCTCGAGTCGGCCAGCGGTGGGAGCGCACCCGGACTGGTCCTGGTGATCGATCACCTGCCGGCCTCGGCCGGTTTCGACGCGACTCAGCTCGAGGCGCTGCTCGCGGTGTTCACCGACGCGGCCGACGACTTCGCCGGCCGCGGCGTCGGGTTCCGCGTCTTCTGGTCGGTCAGGACCGGCGCCCCAGCATCTCCATGATCGAGGCGACGTCGCCGACCCCGGCATCGGGCAGTTGGCCCTGCGGCGTCAATTGGTCGATCAGCTGGGGCAGAAGGCCGGCCAGGCCGGACGAGGCCTCCTGCTGTGACGTGCCGAGCTGACGTGCGATGTCCGACAGCAGGTCGCCGCCGAGCACCTGCTGGAGCTGGTCGCCGGAGATCGGCAGGTTCTGCCCGGTGCCGATCCAGGACTGTGCCTGCTCGCCCAGCCCGTTGCGGGCGAACGCCTCGATCAGCGCGCCCAGGCCTCCCGCGCCCTGCGCCGAGCTGCCCCCTGCCAGCCCGGCGAGACCGGCGAGACCGCCCAGCCCGGCGAGACCGCCCAGTCCCCCAAGCCCCGAGCCGGTCTGCGAGCGGCCCTGACCGCCTCCGGCGAGCAGGCTCAGCGCCACCTGCAGCAGCGGGTTCGTACCCTGTCCTGCGGGCGAAGAGGCGCCTCCGAGCGCGCCGAGCAGTCCGTTCAACAGGTTCATGGGGAAGCTCCGGATGGGGTTCGGGGAGCGCAAGCGTATCGCACCCGGGCGTTCGCGGCGATCGCGACCCCGACCCGAGCGTCGCTCGCTCAGGGACCGCGGAAGTCGCCGAGCACCGCCTGCAGCGCCGCGATCGCGGCGATCCCCGCGGTCTCGCTGCGCAGCGTCCGCGGCCCGAGCCTCAGTGGGCGCCAGCCGGCGGCCCGCGTCGCCGCGGTCTCCTCGTCGGTGAAGCCGCCCTCCGGGCCCGCGAGGATCGTCACCGCCTGCGGCGGCGCCTCGGTGATCGCGGCCAACCCGGGCGCATCGCGCGGCGACAGCAGCAACCGCGCGCCGTCCGGGCAACCGGGGGCGCCCTCGCGCAGCCAATCGGCGAGACGGCGAGGGGCGGCGATCTCGGGCAGGCGGTCGCGCCCGCACTGCATGCACGCCGCGATCGCCACGCGTCGCCAATGCGCGAGCCGCCGTTCGGCGCGCTCGGCATCGAGTCGCGCGACCGACCGCGCCGAGATCAGCGGTCTGATCGACGCGACCCCCAGCTCGGTCGCCTTCTCGATCACCCAGTCCATCTTGTCGCCCGAGGGCAACCCCTGGGCGAGCACGATCGGAAGGCGGCTTTCGGTGCCCGCACACCCGGGCGCCCCAGGATGCACCAGGGCGCCGCGCCGGTCGGCGCTCAGGATCCGCGCCGGCCAATGCCGCCCGTCGCCGTTGAAGACCACGACTGCGTCGCCGATCGACAGCCGCAGCACCCCCAGCGCGTGATGGCTGGCGTCGGCGCCGAGCGGCAGCGGGCGTCCGGCCTCGATCGGACCGTCGTGGAACAGCCGGGGCACGAAGGCGGCGGTCATCGCGGGCGAGTGTAGCGCCCGCTCGCCGTTGGGCGGCGCGACCCGTTTGGTAAAATCCGCGTTCCGTCCCCGTTGGCCTGCGCGGCCCCACCGCCGATGACCTCCTCCTCCGCCGTCCCCGATCAGCAGCAGGCGTCCCCGCCCGGTCCTTCGGGCGTCAGCGAGACGGCCCGGATGGCCACGGCGATCCGCGCGCTCGCGATGGATGCGGTCGAGCGCGCGGCCTCCGGGCACCCCGGAATGCCGATGGGCATGGCCGACGTCGCGGTCGCGCTCTGGGCACGACACCTGAAGCACAATCCGGCGCAGCCCTCCTGGTTCGACCGCGACCGGTTCGTGCTCTCCAACGGGCACGGGTCGATGCTGCTCTACGCGCTGCTGCACCTGACCGGCTACGACCTGCCGATCGACGAGCTGCGGCGCTTCCGTCAGCTCCACTCCCGCACGCCGGGTCACCCCGAGGTCGGGGTGACCCCGGGCGTCGAAACCACCACCGGGCCGCTCGGACAGGGTCTGGCGAACGCGGTGGGCATGGCGCTCGCCGAGAAGCTGCTGTCGGCGCAGTTCAACCGCGACGGCTTCGCGATCGTCGACCACTTCACCTGGGTGTTCGCCGGTGACGGCTGTCTGATGGAGGGCATCTCGCACGAGGTGGGCTCGCTCGCCGGCACGTGGGGGCTGTCGAAGCTGGTCGTGCTGTGGGACGACAACGGTATCTCGATCGACGGCGAGACCCGGCACTGGTTCGCAGACGACACCCCGCTGCGCTTCGAGGCCTATGGCTGGAACGTGATCACCGGCATCGACGGACACGACGTGGACGCGGTCGACGCGGCCCTCGCGCTCGCCAGACGCTGGGGCGTCGAGGGCCGCGAGACCGCCGAGGGGCGGCGTTTCGCACCCACGCTGATCCAGTGCCGCACGGTCATCGGCCTGGGCGCACCCACCCGCGCGGGCAAGGCGAAGGCGCACGGCGAGCCGCTCGGTGCCGAGGAGATCGCCGGCGCGCGGCGCGCGCTCGGCTGGAATCACGGACCGTTCGAGGTGCCGGCCGACGTCTATGCCGCCTGGGACGCGACCGGAACGGGGGCGCAGCGCCAGGCCGCGTGGGACGAGCTGTTCCGCGCCTACGCCCAGCACTACCCGCAGCAGGCCGCCGAGTTCGAGCGTCGCATGCGCGGCGTGCTGCCGGCCACCTGGGAGTTCACGGTGCAGCGTGCGCTCGACACGGCCCTCGAGCGGGCCGAGCGGATCGCCACCCGCAAGGCGTCGCAGAACGCACTGAACCACTTCGGCCCGGCGCTGCCGGAACTGCTCGGCGGGTCGGCGGACCTCACCGGTTCGAACCTGACCGAATGGACCGGGGCCGGAGCCTTCCGCAGCCACGGCGGGCCCGACGGGCCGAGCTTCGTTCCCGGTCGCCACGTGAACTACGGGGTTCGCGAATTCGGCATGGCGGCGCTGATGAACGGGCTCGCGCTGCACGGCGGACACGTGCCGTACGGCGGCACCTTCCTCACCTTCAGCGACTACTCGCGCAACGCGATCCGGATGGCCGCGCTGATGCGGCTGCGAGTGGTCCACGTGTTCACCCACGATTCGATCGGGCTCGGCGAGGACGGGCCGACCCACCAGGCGGTCGAGCAGGCGGCCTCGCTGCGGCTCGTGCCCGGGCTCGATCTGTGGCGGCCCGCCGACCCGGTCGAGACCACGCTCGCCTGGGCGGCCTCGATCGAACGCGACGACGGGCCCAGCGCGCTGCTGCTGTCGCGCCAGGCCGTGCCCTTCGTCACGCGCTCCGACGGCCAGGTCGAGGCGATCCGCCGCGGCGGCTACGTGCTTCGCGATGCGCAGCAGGCGCGCTGCGCGATCGTGGCGACCGGCTCGGAGGTGGCGCTCGCGCTGGCCGCGCGCGACCTGCTCGCGGCCGAGGGGATCGAGGTTCGCGTCGTCTCGATGCCGTGCACGTCGGTCTTCGATCGGCAGGACGTCACATACAAGCGCCGCGTGCTGCCGGACACTCTGCCCCGGATCGCAGTCGAAGCCGGCGTCACCGACCTGTGGTGGAACTACCGCTGCGACGCCGTGGTCGGGCTGGACCGCTTCGGCGAGTCCGCGCCCGCGGCCGCGTTGTTCGGTTTCTTCGGATTCACGCCCGAGAACGTCGCCGACACCGTGCGCGCCGTGCTCGCCCAGCATCCATCCCGGGAGTCCCGATCATGACCCTTCGCGTCGCCATCAATGGTTACGGCCGCATCGGCCGCAACATCCTGCGTGCCCACTACGAGGGCGGCCGGAAGCACGACCTGCAGATCGTTGCGATCAACGACCTCGGCGATCCGAAGACCAATGCGCACCTGACGCAGCACGACACCGCGCACGGCCGGTTCCCCGGCACCGCGGTGGTCGACGGCGAGGACCTGGTGGTCAACGGCGACCGGATTCGCGTGCTCGCCCAGCGCGACCCCGCCCGGCTGCCGTGGGGCGACATGCGCGTCGACGTCGTGCTCGAGTGCACCGGCTTCTTCGACAGCAAGGACAAGGCGTCGGCCCACCTTCAGGGCGGCGCGAAGAAGGTGATCATCTCCGCGCCGGGCAAGAACGCCGATGCGACGATCGTCTACGGCGTGAATCACCACACGCTGCGGGCGTCGCACACGGTGATCTCCAACGCCTCGTGCACCACCAACTGCCTGGCACCGCTGGTCAAGCCGCTGCACGAGCGCATCGGGGTCGTGAGCGGGCTGATGACCACGGTGCACGCGTTCACGAACGATCAGCGGCTGACCGACGTCTACCACGAGGACCTGCGTCGGGCGCGGGCGGCCGGCCACAACATGATTCCGACCAAGACCGGGGCCGCCGCGGCGGTCGGCCTGGTGCTGCCCGAGCTCGCCGGCAAGCTCGACGGCTACGCGATCCGCGTGCCCACGATCAACGTGTCGATCGTCGACCTGTCGTTCGTCGCGGCCCGAGACACCAGCGTGGACGAGGTGAACGCGGCGATGAAGGCGGCGGCGCAGGGCGAGCTCGCCGGCATCCTCGGGTACAACGATGCACCGCTGGTCTCGAGCGACTTCAACCACGATCCGCGCTCGTCGGTGTTCGACTCGACGCTCACCAAGGTCACCGGACGCCTGGTCAAGGTCTCGAGCTGGTACGACAACGAGTGGGGGTTCAGCAACCGCATGCTGGACACGACGGTCGCGCTGATGGCCGCGGTCTGAGTCCCGCGGGCTGGCGCGTATCCGGCGCCCGCGCTCAGGCGTCGCGCGTCTCGGTCACCGGGTCGAGCTGTTCGGCGATCGTCCGGGCCTCGTCGACCACGCAGGCGGCCTGGGCGGCGATACCGGCCAGGCGACCCGCGCGCGCGGCGCGCTCGATGCGACCCGCGCGTTCGGCGGACGCGACGGCGCCGACGGTCATGAGCGACCCCTTCAGCGTGTGCGCCCAGTGCCGTACCGCGTCGGCGTCGCCACCGCGGGTCGCCGAGAGCAGCGCCGCGCCCTGTTCGTCGACCGAGCGGCGGTAGACCGGCCCGAGGCGCGCGAGGAACGAGCCGTCGTCGCCCAACCGGGCGAGCGCCCGTGCGCGGGTCGTCCCGGCGTTCGGCGGCGTGCCGTCGAATGGCAGCGGCGGCGGCCCCCCCGGCCGTTCAGGCATGCTCGGCTTCGCGCCGCCGTTCGAGCTGCGGCAGCACGTCGACCAGCGCATCGACGCAGTCCGGATCGAAGTGGCGTCCGGTGTTCGGGCGGATCGCGGCGACCGCGTCGGCGACCGGGCACGCGGGCTTGCCGGGACGCACCGAGGTCAGCGCGTCCAGCGCGTCGACCACCGCGACGATCCGACCTTCGATCGGGATCGCCTCGCCTGTCAGCCGTTTCGGGTAGCCGGTGCCGTCCCATCGCTCGTGGTGCGACAGCGCGATCGACGCAGCCATCTGCAGCACGGGCGAGCGGTACACCCGCAGCATCTCCCAACCGACCACCGTGTGCTGGCGCATCACCTCGAGCTCCTGCGCCGACAGCCCGGTCTGCTTGAGCAGCACGCTGTCCGGAGTGCCGATCTTGCCGACGTCGAGCAGCGGGGCCGCCCTGCGGATCAGCGACTGGAACTCGCGATCCAGCCCCAGCCGCGCGGCGATCGCCCGCGCCGCGTCGCCGGGCCGGATCAGGTGGCTGCCGGCCGCAGGGTCGCGCCGTTCGGCCGCGCGCGCGAGGCACAGCAGCGCCTCGATCTCGGTCGGATCGGACGCCTGCGCCGACGGCGCCGGCCCGGCAGCGGCCTCCCGCGGATCCGGGCGCCGGCTGAGCGCGCGCAGCCGCAGCATGTTGCGCACCCGGGCGGTGAACTCGGCCCGGTCGACCGGCTTGTGCAGGAAGTCGGTCGTGCCCCACTCGAGCGCCTGTCGCCGGACCTCTCGGTCGGTGCTGGCGGTGATCATCAGCACCGGCACGTCCTCGTGGCCGGCCAGCGTGCGGATCCGTTCGATGAACCGCAGTCCGTCCAGATCGGGCAGGTGGTAGTCGACGATCACCAGATCCGCGCCGTGCTCGCGGCACCAGGCGAGCCCGGGCTCGCCCAGACGGAAGGCGCGGGCGGTCGCGCCGTCCACGCGCCCCACCAGGTGCTCCATCACGGTCAGGTTGACCGGGTTGTCGTCGACGATCAGCACGTCCATGGATTCGGAATCCTCGCCGGGCCAGGCCCAGACACAGATTAGCGGGTGTCCGCGACCAATGTTGATCCCCGGGCGCCCGACGGTCGTGCCGGAGTTCACGAACGCGCTGGCTCGACCGTTGCTCGCCGACCGGCGGTGGACCGCGACCCCTCGCGATCGGAGCGTGAGGCGTCCGGCAGTGGTCGCGCGCCCGCTAGAATCGACCGGATCCGCGCCGGCCGGGCGACCCGCCGGCACCACCCCTTCTCCCACTGCGGACCCGTCACGCCATGATCCGTTTCAAGCGACTGAGCGATCTCGAACTGGCCGGACGGCGCGTGTTGATCCGCGCCGACCTCAACGTGCCGCAGGACGAGCACGGCGCGATCACCGACGACACGCGGATCCGGGCCTCGGTGCCCGCGATCCGGCACTGCCTGGACGCCGGCGCCGCGGTGATGGTGACCTCGCATCTGGGCCGGCCCACCGAGGGACGGTTCGAGCCCGGCGACTCGCTCGCGCCGATCGCCCACCGGCTCGCCGAACTGCTCGGTGCGCCGGTGCGGCTGCAGGCGGACTGGGTCGACGGCGGGTTCACGCTGCGCCCCGGTGAGGTGGCGCTGCTTGAGAACTGCCGGCTGAACCCGGGCGAGAAGAAGGACGACGAGGGTCTGGCGCGCAAGATGGCCGCGCTGTGCGACGTCTACGTCAACGACGCGTTCGGGACCGCGCACCGTGCCGAGGCCACCACCCACGGCATCGCCCGGTTCGCGCCGGTGGCCTGCGCCGGTCCGCTGCTGGCGGCCGAGCTGGACGCGCTCGGGCGGGCGCTGGGGGCTCCGCGACGACCCCTGGTGGCGATCGTGGCGGGCTCCAAGGTGTCGACCAAGCTCACCATCCTGAAGTCGCTCGCCGGCAAGGTCGACCAGCTGATCGTCGGCGGCGGCATCGCGAACACGTTCATGGCCGCCGCCGGGCTGCCGATCGGACGCTCGCTCGCCGAACCGGACCTGACCGCCGAGGCCGCGGCGATTCTCGCCGAGATGAAGGCCCGCGGCGCGGACGTGCCGATCCCGACCGACGTGGTGGTCGCCGCCCAGCTGTCGGCGACCGCGCCGGCGGCGGTGAAGCCCGCGACCGAGGTCGGACCGGACGACATGATCCTCGACATCGGACCGCAGACCGCCCGCCGCCTCGCCGAGCTGATCGCGAGCGCCGGGACGATCGTCTGGAACGGACCGGTCGGCGTCTTCGAGCTCGAGCCGTTCGCCCGCGGCACCGAGACGCTCGCGCGCGCGATCGCCGCCTCGCCGGGCTATTCGATCGCGGGCGGCGGCGACACGCTTGCGGCGATCGCGAAGTTCGGCGTCACCGCGGACATTGACTACGTGTCCACCGGCGGCGGCGCATTCCTCGAGTTCCTCGAAGGCCGGACCCTTCCGGCGGTCGCGGCGCTGGAGGCGAGGGCCTGACCGCGGGCCTGCGGGCCGGCCCCCGCAGGCCGTGCACCCGGACCTGCGTCAGAGCACGCGCGAGTAGGCCGCCCGGGTCAGCGCCGAACGCAGGTACCGGTCGAAGACCATCGCGATCGGCCGCGCGAAGTAGCGTCCCCGCGGCGTCACCGTGATGCCCTCGGGGTCCACCCGCACGAGCCCCAGGTCCTCGAACTCCCGCAGCCGCGCGAGCTCGTCGCTCAGCGCGAGCTTCGGATCGACCAGATAGGCGTTCTGCAGCGCAGCGAACGACAGCCGCGCGCCGCATATGATCGCCATGATCGCGCTGCGGCGAAGCATGTCGTCGCGGCTCAGCTCGCAGCCGCGCGCGATCGGCAGGCGTCCGGCGCGGACCGCGTCCGCCCAGTGCTCGATCGTCCGGTGGTTCTGCGCGTAGCACGGGCCCATCCGGCCGATCGCGGACACCCCCAGCCCGAGCATGTCGCAGTCGGGCTGCGTGGTGTAGCCCATGAAGTTGCGATGAAGTGTCCCCCGCCGCTGTGCGACCGCGAGCGCGTCCTGCGGCAGCGCGAAGTGGTCCATGCCGATGAACACGTAGCCGGCCTCGGCCAGCCGCTCGATCGCCATCTGCATCATCGAGAGCTTCTGGTGCGCGGTCGGGAGCTCCTGCGTCTGGATGCGCCGCTGCGGCTTGAATCGCTCGGGCAGGTGGGCGTAGCCGTACAGGGCGACCCGGTCCGGGCGCAGGCGTGCGAGCGTGTCGAGCGTGCCCTGGAAGCTCGACGCGGACTGGCGCGGCAGCCCGTAGATCAGATCGACGTTGACCGACTCGAAGCCGATCGCGCGCGCTTCGGCGGTGAGCTCGAACACGTGTTCGGCGGACTGCGCCCGGTGCACCGCCTGCTGAACCTGCGGGTCGAAGTCCTGGACCCCGAAGCTCACCCGGTTGAAGCGCTGCACGCGCAGTTCGCGCAGCCGCTGCCGGTCGACCGTTCGGGGATCGACCTCGATCGAACGCTCGGCGTCCGGGGCGATCGCGAATGCGCGTTCGAGCGCGTCCAGCGCCGACTGCAGCGTCGGCCCGTCGGCGAAGGTGGGGGTCCCGCCGCCGAAATGAAGCTGCGAAACCGGTTCGCGACGACCCAGGCCGTCGGCATACAGGGCGATCTCGCGGACGAGGTCGAGCACGTACGCGCGCGCACGACCCCGGTCGCGCGTGACGATCTTGTTGCAGGCGCAGTAGTAGCAGACCGATTCGCAGAACGGCAGGTGCACGTACACCGACAGCGGATGGCGCCAGGCGAGCGATGCGCGCTGTTCGAGCCACGGTCCGAACTCGACCGGTCCGAAGGCCTCGACGAACCGGTCGGCGGTCGGATACGACGTGTACCGCGGCCCGGCGACGTCGAAACGCGCGATCAGCTCGGCCTGAGGGGCGACCTCCCCGGGGGCGTCGTTCGCCGGTGAACGAGGCTGTCCAAGCACTGCTCCCATACCTGACACCATCGCATGTCACGCACGCGGACAGTTGATCCCGGTCAAACTGTTCTACACTTTCGGCTCGGCCACGGGGAGCCAGCGACCATGTCCTCCTATCCGGCACCGCGGACCCGCACCGGTCCCACCTCCGCCTCCTCCCATGCGGTCAACTGCGGCGACTGCGGGCTGCGGGACCTGTGTCTGGTCGAGGGGTTGTCCCCGTCCGACCTCGACCGGCTCACCGGGATGGTGAGCACCCGCCGTCGGGTCAAGCGCGGCGAACCGCTGTACCGGGCGGGCGACCGCTTCGACGCGGTCTACCCGATTCGTCTGGGGTTCTTCAAGACCCGGGTCACGTCGGACGACGGGCGCGAGCAGATCACCGGCTTTCCGATGCCCGGCGACATCCTCGGATTCGACGCGATCAGCAGCACGCACTTCCAGTCCGACGCGATCGCCCTGGAGGATGCCGAGGTCTGCGTCGTGCCGTTCGATCGCCTGGAGTCCCTGTCGCGCGAGTTCAACGCGCTGCAGCACCAGCTGCACCGCGTGCTGTCGCGCGAGATCGTCCGGGACCACGGGGTGATGATGCTGCTGGGCACGATGCGCGCCGAGCAGCGCATCGCCACCTTCCTGCTCAACCTGTCGCAGCGTTTCGCCCAGCGCGGCTTCTCGGGGCGCGAGTTCATCCTGCGGATGACGCGCGAGGAGATCGGCAACTACCTCGGCCTGAAGCTGGAGACCGTCAGCCGGACGTTCTCCCGGCTGCAGGACGACGGCATCCTCACGGTCGAGCAGAAGCGCCTGCGCATCGACGACCCGGCGCGTCTGCGCGAGATCGCCGGCGCCGCCTGCCAGGTCGACTGACCCGCTGCGCCGACCGGCTCAGCGGCAGAACGGGTGCGGCTGCCCCAGGGCGAGCGCGACCAGCGCCGCGGCGCCCATCGCTGCGAGCAGCGCGCCGCCGGCGCGTACCCCCAGCGACTGCACCGGTCCGATGCGTGCGCCCGCGACCCGCACCAGCGCCTGCGCGGCGAGCAGGTTCACCGCCGTGCCCAGCCCGAAGCCGAGCATCGCGATCGCCCCGCCGACCGGCTCGCTCGCTAGCGCTGCGGTGGCCAGCGCGGTGTAGAGCAGCCCGCAGGGCAGCAGCGCCCAGGCGAGTCCCGCGGCCGCCGGGCGCATCGCGGTGGGCGCACCGCGAAGGCCGGCCGTTGCCGCAACGCGCGCGCCGAGCGCGTCGATCCAGGCCGGCTGCCGCCCGAGCACCATCAGCGCGAGCCCCAGGGCGATCAGCAGCGCGTTCGCGGAGCCCCACAGCGGCCGCATCGCCGGCAAGGTCTCGGCGCCGACGCGCAGCAGCGCCGATCCGCCGCCCGCCGCGGCGCCGAGCGCCGCGTAGCCGGCCAGCCTCGCCGCGTGGAAGGTGAGCTCCCTCGGGGACGGCATCGCGCCGGCCACGAGTGCCGAGCCGGGAGCCGCGGCGATCGGCCGGCCGTCGGTCGCGTCCACCGGCTGCAGCGGGATCCGGCGCGCCCGCGGGGCCGGGGCGGCGACGCCCGCCCCGTGGATCGCGACCCGCTGCATCGCCGAGCACATCGCGACGCAGTGCAGGCCGCCGAGCAGACCGAGCGTGGTGGCCGTGAGCAGCAGGATCCCGTAGCTCATTCGACGATCGCGCGGCGGGTCGCGGCGGGTCAGACGCCCGGCGGCGCGGACGGAGGGGGCAGCGGGCCGCGGTACCGGGAGTTCGGCGGATCGCCGGGCAGCGGCGCGGTCGGCGGCACCCGTCGCTGCCACCGGTTGATCTCGTCCGACGTGCGCGACAGCGACCAGGTCACCAGCCCGGCCCCCGACGTGACCGCCCAGAAGGCGAAGAACGCGATCGAGTAGACCGACTCGGGGCTCAGGTCGGTCTCGCGGCCGAACAGCAGGACCTCGTGCGGGTCGAAGCCGGCGAACACCACGATCTCGAGCAGGCAGGCCGCGACGAACGCCGGCCAGAGCACCGTGATCCACTCGCGCGCGTTGCGGGGCATCTCGCGGGCCCGCTCAGTTCGTGAGCCCGGGGCCGCCGACCTCGATCGGATCGCCCGGGGCGAGCGTGATCCGCCGCACGGCGATCCGCCAGTCCTCGGCCTCGATCGCCAGGCCCCAGTGGCCAGCGCCCGCCAGCGGGCTCACCGTCCGGTAGCTGCCGTCGGGCTGCCTGTCCAGGCTCAGGCGGCGATCCTGCTCGGCACGCACCGGATGGGTGAGCAGCACGCTCACCGACGCGGGCAGGGGCCCCTCGCCGCGCAGCCGCAGCCGCAGATCGTGCACGTCGGCGAGGTGCAGCGTCCCCGCGAGCCCCCGGGCCTGGGCCCGCGACTCGCGCTCGAGCGAGCGGTTGATCGTGACGCCGCGCTTGTACCAGTCCTCGGCGACGTTGCTGTCGGCGCGCTGGGCGGCGATCCACCAGGTGAACAGGCCGGCCACGACGGTCAGGCCGGGAATGCCGAAGACCATCCAGACCAGCGGCTCTCGCCAGGGGGGACGCGGCAACGGGGTGGGGTCGGACATCCTGGTCTCCGGGGAATCAGCGCGGCACGAGGAAGACCGCCCGCTCGCTGCGCTGCACGGCGGGGTGGTCGCGGTCGCGGATCAGGAATCGGATCGGGTTCGAGCCGGGTCGGCCGGGGCCCGCGGGCGCCTGAACCGCGATCGGGACCGCACGGTTCGAGGCTGCGGCCACCTCGTGGTCGCCGGCGCTCGCGAGCACGAGGCCGTCCAGCCCCTCGACCGTGATCACCAACCGCCGCGGGGTCTCGGACGCGTTCATCAGGTGCAGCCGATAGGTGTTCTCGACGTTGCCGCCCTCGACCCACCGCGCGAGCGCGTTGCGGTCGCGGATCACGTCGACCTTCAGCGGATTGCGGGTGGCGAGCGAACCGAGCAGCGCGCCCAGCAGCAGCAGCAGCAGCGTGCCGTAGACCAGCACGCGCGGCCGCAGCACGTTGCGCAGCATCCGCGAGCGGTCGAAGCGCTCGTCCAGCGCGCGCTGCGTCGCGTACCGGACCAGACCGCGCGCGTAGCCCATCCGGTCCATCACGGTGTCGCACACGTCGACGCACGCGGCGCAGCCGATGCACTCGT
>Ga0169931_10000506_pt1 | contig 64063 bp, 50 predicted proteins | sample Kivu_15m_20L_FD_129675 | JGI IMG/M metagenome (GOLD analysis project Ga0169931, IMG submission 129675) | Freshwater microbial communities from Lake Kivu, Western Province, Rwanda to study Microbial Dark Matter (Phase II) - Kivu_15m_20L... | ecosystem: Environmental > Aquatic > Freshwater > Lake... | reverse complement strand
GTCAACCGCAGCCAGCAGGAACGCACGCTGCTGATCGAGCACCCGAACCGGACCAATCAGCAGGTCAAGCTCGTGGACACGGACAAGCCGATCGAGGACACGAAAGAGGTGTACCGCTTCAGCACGAAGGTGAAGGCCGGCGAAGAGAAGACCTTCGTGGTGAACGAAGAGCGCGACGTGAACACGCAGGTGACGTTGAGCAACAATCCGGACGGCCAGATCCGCTACTTCCTGAGCCTGAACGAAGCGTCGGCCGGGCTCAAGGCCAAGCTCAACGAGGCGCTCAAGGTGAAGAGCGTCTGGGACAATTCGCAACGCGAATTGATCCAGGTCGTCGCGGACCTTCAACGCCTGACCGCGGATCAGGACCGCATTCGCAAGAACCTCGCGAACACGCCCAAGGAAGCGGACGTCTACAAGACTTACCTGAAGAAGCTGGGAGATCAGGAGAAGGAGATCGACGGGCTGACCGAAAGGCAGAAGACGCTGATGGCGGCGGAGTTCAAGAACCGCAAGGCGTTCGAAGACTACCTCGCGAACCTGAGCGACTGACGGCGAGAAGCCCGGTTTCTGCTTTGGAAACCGGGCTTCTCGCAACGCACCGAGAAACCCGATTTCCAAAGCAGAGACCGGGTTTGCTCTCACTCACGGTGCGGTGATGTCGAAATCGACGGGCTTCAGTTCCGTCGTGCCAGCCTTGACTTCGATCGGAGTTCCAAAGCGGCCGTCTTTGCCGCCCAGGAAGCCTTGCTTCTCCTGCCACACCACCATGCGGAAGTTTCCGACCGGGGCGTTCTTGATCTCGAACTTGCCGTCTTCGTCCGTCACCGCGTAGTACGGGTGATCGAAGATGCGAACGTAACCGGCCATCCACGGGTGAATGGTGCACTTGAACTGAATCGGGCTCGCCTCGGCGACCAGGGCCTGCGGCATGTCCCACGCCGATTCTTTCGCGACCGTGACGTTGAACTCGCCGTTGTTCGCGCTCGTCCAGAAGAAGTTGTGGGCGACCGGAGCCGGGTTCTTGGCCGCGATCGTGTCGCCGACGCGGGCCAGCGTGATCCGCGAAACGAACATGCAACACGGTTGGTCGATCGTCACCTTCGCGGGCTTGCGCTTCGCGTCGTCCGGGTGGATCTGGTTCGCTTCAAACTTGGCCTTGGCGTTCATGTTGTCCGGGCGGAGCCACACGACCACGTTCTTGATGCCTTTGTTCTTCGGATTCACGATCAGCGATTCGTCGAGGATGTCCCCTTTCGAGAGGCAGTGGGCCTTGTCCTGGCTCACGTCGAGCTTCTTGCGCTCGGGCACGGCCTTGGCTTCGGGGAACTTGATTTGCCCCTTCAGGCTGGCCCAGTCGCCGTCGGCGGCGGTCGAGGTCGGGGCGAAGGAGACGGCGGCAGCCAGAGCGGCGGCCGCGAGGAACCAGACGCGTCGCATGGTGGTGAACTCCGAGCGGGAAAGGGGGGACCGGCAGGTACGGACAGCTTATTCTTCGCACGAGCCGGAAGGTTGGCAATGCCCCGCGCCCGTATCTTCTACAGAGATTCCACTGCCGAGACTCCACAATGCCCCGCGAGATCGTTCACGTCGGCCGCAAGATTCGTGTCGCCATCGACACCCAGATCGCCGCGGACGGCACCGTCATCCGGCGGGACATGATCTTCCATCCGGGTGCGGTCGTGATTCTGCCCGTGCTCGATTCCGAACACGTCGTATTGCTGCGAAACCACCGCCCCGTGATCGGCGAAACGCTCTGGGAGGTGCCCGCCGGCACCCGCGAGCCGGACGAACCGATCGAGGACTGCGCTCGCCGCGAGTTGCTCGAAGAGACCGGCTACCAGGCCGACCGCTGGACGAATCTCGGCTACCTCTACGCCTCCCCCGGCGTCCTGGACGAGAAGCTGCACCTGTTCGTCGCGGAAGGCCTCACCCCGGGAATCATGCGGCCTGAAGCCGACGAAGACCTCGAACCCGTGACCATGCGGTTGGACGAGGCCATCCGCCTCTGCCTGGCCGGGGAAATCAAGGACGCGAAAACCATCACGTCGCTCCTGCTCTGGGAACGGAAGTTGCGGTGATGGATGTCCACGGGTTTTTCGTGGCCTTCGACGGCCGGAATGCCGAGAATCGCGGCAGCGATGCCGCGCTTTCGGGCGGCCGCGGCCTCTCTCTCCGATCGGCGAAACCGTGACCGACAAACTCTTCGACCACTACTCCGCACACGCCACCGCGTGGGATGAATTGTTCGACCGCTCCGGCGCGCCACATCCCCATTGCTCGACCCTCCTCAAGCGCCTGGGCGACCTCCAGGTCGCGGACTTCGGCACGAAGCGCTCGGACGCCGACCTCGCCTTCGTGAACCAGGGCGTCACGTTCTCCGTGTACTCGGATCGCCGCGGAGTCGAGAAGATCTTCCCGTTCGACCTGATCCCGCGACCGATCCCCGCGAGCGAGTGGAGCCGCGTCGAGGAGGGGTTGGTTCAACGCCTCAAGGCATTGAACCTGTTCCTGAAGGACGTTTATCACGAGCAACGCATCCTGAAGGAAGACCGCATCTCGAGCGAACTCGTGCTGGGGTCGAAGGGCTACCGGAAGGAGATGGAAGGATTCACGCCGCCGGGCGGGGTCTACATCCATATTTGCGGAACGGATCTGATCCGCGACACGGCCGGGCAATTCGTGGTGCTGGAAGACAACGGCCGCACGCCAAGCGGCGTGAGCTACGTGCTCGAGAATCGTGCCGTGATGAAGAAGGTGTTCCCGTATCTGTTCCAGGAATGCCGGGTGAAGCGGGTCGAGGACTATCCGCAACGGCTGCGGGAGGCGTTGGCCTCGGTGGCGCCGAGCGGAGCGAGCCGTTCGCCCTGCGTGGTGGTGCTCTCTCCCGGGCAATACAACTCGGCGTATTTCGAACACAGTTTCCTCGCGCGGCACATGGGCGTGGAACTGGTCTTCGGACCCGATCTCTTCGTTCACGACGATGTGGTCTACCTGAAGACGACTCGCGGCCCGCAGCGCGTGGACGTGATCTATCGCCGGCTCGACGACGACTTCCTCGACCCCGAGGCGTTTCGTCCGGATAGCCTGCTCGGTGTTCCGGGGCTGTTCCGGGCCTACCGCGCGGGGAATGTCACGCTCGCGAACGCGGTCGGCACCGGAGTCGCGGACGACAAAGCCGTGTACCCGTACGTGGAGGAGATGATCCGCTTCTACCTGGAGCAGGAGCCGATCCTCAAGAACGTGCCGACGTACATCTGCGCCCGACCGGACGACTACAAGTACGTTCTCGATCACCTCGAGGAACTCGTGGTGAAAGCGGTGAACGAGTCCGGCGGGTACGGGATGCTGATGGGCCCGTCGAGCACGGCGCAACAGCGTGCCGAATTCGCGGGCAAATTGAAGGACAATCCGCGCAATTACATCGCACAACCGGTTGTAACGCTGAGCACGTGCCCGACCTGGACCGAAGACGGCCCGGCGCCGCGACACGTCGACCTGCGACCGTATATCATCAGCGGAAAATCGACGTGGGTGCTGCCCGGCGGGCTCACCCGCACCGCCCTCGTGAAGGGTTCGCTCGTGGTGAACTCGTCCCAGGGCGGCGGCAGCAAAGACACTTGGGTGCTGGAGTAACCCGCTTGCGGGTTCGCGTCGTGATCTCACGTGTGGCCGAGCACTGTTTCTGGCTTGCCCGGTATCTCGAACGGGCCGAGAACGTCGCGCGCGTGCTCGAAGTCAATCACACGTTGCTGCTGGATTTTCACGTTCCCGTCGAGCAGCAATGGAAGCCGATTCTCATCATCTCGGGTATCCACGATTATCCGGACACGCCGACGGCCGAACACGTCCAGGAATTCATGACGTGGGATCGGGACAACCCGTTCAGCATCGCGTCGTCCCTGTATTGGGCTCGGGAGAACGCCCGGATCATCCGCGAAGTCATCTCCGGGGAGATGTGGGAGCGGATGAACTTCTACCACCTCTGGATGCAGGGACCAGGAAGCCGCGCGACCTACAAAGTGAACCGAGTCGAGTTCTACTCGCAGGCTCGCCGCGTGAATCAGCTTCTTCACGGCATCTGCGACAGCACGATGAGCCACGGCGATCCGTGGGCGTTTTTTCAACTCGGCACGCACCTCGAGCGCGCGTCGCACGTCGCCCGCATTCTCGACGTGAAGTATCACATGCTTCTGCCGAAACTCGAAGACGTGGGCACGCCCACGGACAGCGCGCACTGGCTCGCCATTCTGATGTCGTGCTCCGGGTATGAGGCGTACCACAAGAACGTTCGCACGGTGCCCGTCGATCCGGCCACGTCCATCGCCGAGTTCCTCATCTTCGACCAGTTGTTCCCGCGGTCCATTCATCGTTGCCTGCGGGAATGCGAGACCGCGGCGGGTCAGGTGGCGGGGAACGAGAAGGGCCGCGAACTCACGGACGCGGAGAGAACGATCACGGCGCTCGAGGAGTGGCTGGACGAACGCACGATCCACGACATCATCGGGGCGGGGCTTCACGAATCGCTGACGCACATCGTGGACGGCACGCACGAGATCGGCAACGCGATCCATCGCACGTTCTTCGCGGCCGAATTGAAGCCGCCCGTCAAACACACACAAACTCAACATCAAGCGTAAATCATGGGCATCCGCGTCGCACTCTCCCACGTCACGCGATATCGGTACGACCGGCCCGTGACGTTGCTCCCGCACGTGGTGCGGCTGCGCCCCGCGCCGCACGCCCGCACGCCCTCGCTCGGCTACTCCATCCGCGTCGAACCCGCCGGGCACTTCCTCAACTGGCAGCAGGACCCGTACGGGAACTGGCTCGCGCGGCTCGTTTTCCCCAAGCCCGCCCGCGAACTCGCCGTCACGATCGATCTCGTCGCGGACCTCACGACCATCAACCCGTTCGACTTCTTCATCGAGGAAACGGCCGAGAAGTACCCCTTCCGCTACGACGAGGCCCTGAAGCGAGAACTGGCTCCTTACCTGGAGACGCAACCGGCCGGCCCGCGGCTGCGTGAAGTGATCGACGCCGCGAAGCGAACCGACGTTCGCACCATCGACTACCTCGTCGGCCTGAATCAAATCGTTCACAAGCACATCAGCTACGTCATTCGCATGGAACCCGGAGTCCAGGCTCCGGAGCAGACTCTCGACCTCGGCCGCGGATCGTGCCGCGACTCCGCGTGGCTCCTCGTTCAACTGTGCCGGCATCTCGGCCTCGCGGCCCGCTTCTGCTCCGGCTACCTCATTCAACTCGTCGCGGACGAGAAGCCGCTGGACGGCCCCGAAGGCCCGACCGCGGACTTCACCGACCTTCACGCGTGGGCCGAAGTGTATGTGCCGGGCGCCGGGTGGATCGGGTTGGACGCCACGTCCGGCTTGCTCGCGGCGGAAGGGCACATCCCGCTCGCCTGCACCGCGGATCCGCAGAGCGCGGCCCCAGTCTCGGGATCGTACTCGTGGAGCAAGCTGAACGAAGACGACAAGGTGATCGAGACCTTCGATCACCACATGGCCGTCTCGCGGATTCGAGAGGCGCCACGAGTCACGAAGCCGTACACGCCCTCCCAATGGAACGCCATCGAGACGCTCGGCGAGCGGATCGACGCCGACCTCGCGGACATGGACGTGCGTCTCACGATGGGCGGCGAACCGACCTTCGTTTCCATCGACGATCGCGACGCGGACGAGTGGAACACCGCGGCTCTTGGCGAGGGCAAACGCAAGAAGGCGATCGCCCTCGTGAAGCGGTTGCGGGATCGCTTCGCCCCCGGCGGGCTGCTGCACTTCGGCCAGGGGAAGTGGTACCCGGGCGAGTCGCTGCCGCGCTGGGCCTTCAACTGTTACTGGCGGCGCGACGGCGAACCGATCTGGACGCAGAGCCGCCTCGTCGCGAACGAACACGAGCCGTACGGCTTCACCTCGGCGGACGCGGGTCGTTTCATCCGCACGCTCGCCGAGGTGCTCGGGGTGAATCCCGATCACGCGATCGCGGGCCACGAAGACGCCTGGTACTACATGTGGCGCGAACGTCGGCTTCCGGTGAACGTCGATCCGTTGAAGAGCAATCTGGACGACCCCGAGGAGCGGGAGCGGCTCGCGAAGGTGTTCGAATCGAAGCTCGGCAGCGTGGTCGGGTATGCGTTGCCCGTCCGCCGCGAAATCGATGGGTGGCGGTCCGGCCCGTGGTTCGTGCGCAAGGAGCGCCTCTTTCTGCTCCCCGGCGACTCGCCCATGGGCTTCCGCCTCCCGTTGGACTCGCTCCCGTGGGAGGCGCCCGGCAACCGCCAGTTCATGGAGGAACGCGACCCGTTCGCACCGCGTGGCCCCCTTCCCAAGATGCAGGCGAGCGGGCGACGCGAGTCGATTGTCGCCTCATCGGCCCGGAACAGTCGGCTCACGCCGGCCGCACGCCAAGTCGATCCGCTGGTTCGCACCGCGATCTGCGTCGAGGCAAGGAACGGCGTGATGCACGTGTTCCTGCCGCCGGCACGGTTCCTCGAGGATTACCTCGATCTCGTCGCGGCCGTGGAGGAAACCGCCGCCGGGCTCTACATGCCGGTGCGGATCGAAGGCTACACCCCGCCGGACGACCCTCGCGTCAATCATCTCTCGGTCACGCCCGATCCCGGCGTCATCGAGGTGAACATTCACCCGTCTCACTCGTGGCGCGAGTGCGTGGACCACACGAAGATCGTGTATGAAGAAGCGCGGCTCACGCGGTTGGCCAGCGAGAAGTTCATGCTCGACGGCCGGCACACGGGCACCGGCGGCGGCAACCACGTGGTGATGGGTGGGCCCTCTCCGGCGGAGAGTCCCTTCCTCCGCCGACCGGACCTTCTCAAGAGCTTCCTCGGATTCTGGAACAACCACCCGTCGCTCTCGTACCTTTTCAGCGGCTTGTTCATCGGGCCGACCAGCCAGCATCCCCGCGTGGACGAGGCGAGGCACGATGCGCTCCGCGAACTCGAGATCGCCTTTCAACAGGTCCAGACGGACGAACCGCAACCCGCGTGGCTCGTGGACCGGATCTTCCGGCACCTCCTGACGGACAGCACGGGGAACACGCACCGCGCCGAGTTCTGCATCGACAAGCTTTACAATCCGGACGCGAGTTCGGGCCGCCGCGGGCTCGTGGAGTTGCGGTCGTTCGAAATGCCGCCACACGCCGAAATGAGTTGCGCCCAGCAGTTGCTGCTGCGGTCGCTTCTCGCCTCGTTCTGGCACGAGCCGTACGAGCGGAAGCTCGTTCGCTGGGGCACGGCGTTGCACGATCAGTTCCTTCTGCCGCACTTCGTCGAGGCGGACTTCCACGACGCGTTGGACGAGCTTCGCACTCGCAGCGGCTACTCGCTGGACCCCGCGTGGTTCACGCCGCACGTCGAGTTCCGTTTCCCGCGGCTCGGCTCCGTGGCCCACCGCGGCGTGCATCTCGAATTGAGAACCGCGATCGAACCGTGGCACGTGCTCGGCGAAGAGAACGCCGGTGGCGGCACGGCGCGGTTCGTCGATTCCTCGGTGGAACGAGTGCAGGTGAAGGTGAGCGGCCTCACGGACACGCGTCACATCGTGGCGTGCAATGGCCGCCGCGTGCCGCTCCACCCGACCGGGGTGAACGGCGAGTTCGTCGCCGGGGTGCGATTCCGCGCGTGGCAGCCGCCGAGTTGCCTTCATCCCACGATCCCCGTTCACGCTCCGCTCGTCTTCGACATCCTCGACACATGGAACGACCGCAGCCTCGGCGGTTGCACCTATCACGTCTCGCATCCGGGCGGGCGTTCGTTCGACGTGTTTCCCGTGAACGCGCTGGAGGCGGAGAGCCGCCGCGTGGCCCGCTTCTTCGCCTTCGGTCACTCGCCCGGATCGATCGATGTTCCGGTCGAAGAACGGAGCCGCGAGTTCCCGCATACATTGGACCTGCGACAGGCCACCGGAGCGCCGCTCGCCGAAGAAGTCGTCGTCGGCTAATTTGAGGGTACCCGTTCACCCGGAGTACCCGCCGTGTTCGCCACACTTCTCGCGGCCTGCGCCGCGACGATCGTTCAACCCAGCACGCGGCCGTTCCGGATCGAGGACGGCGACCGCATCGTGTGGATCGGCAGCACGCTGGTCGAACGCGAACAAAGGTACGGGTACTGGGAACTGGCCCTGCACGCGGCCTATCCGGACAAACAGTTCACGTTTCGCAACCTCGGCTGGTCCGGCGACACGGTGTTCGGCGACGCCCGCGCCGGATTCGAGACTCCCGCCAAGGGCTTCAAGGATCTCGTGAAACTGGCTCTCGATCTGAAGCCGACGATCATTCTCGTGAGCTACGGGACGAACGAATCGTTCGAGGGCGCGGCCGGGCTGCAGCGATTCGAGAAGGGCCTGCGCACGCTGTTGGATGCGCTGAAACCCGCGAACGCCCGCATCGTGCTGTTCAGCCCCACGCCCTTCGAGGTCGTGCCCGGTTATGTCACGGCCGCACAACGCGAGGCGAAGAACAAGAACCTCGAGATGTACGCGAAGTCCATTCGCGACCTCGCCCACGAACGCGACCACATCTTCGCGGATGCGTTCACCCGGTTCCAGAGCATCGCTCCGAACGGCCCATTCACGGACAACGGCATGCACTACACCGCGAAGGGCTATGAAGCCTTCTCACCGTTCTTCCTGAATTCGCTCGCCAGATCCGCCATGAACGAGAAACTTCGCGACGAGAAGCTGCGGCAGGCGATCATTGCGAAGAACGAATTGTTCTTCCACCGCTGGCGGCCGCAAAACGAAACGTACCTCTTCGGCTTCCGCAAACATGAGCAGGGGAACAACGCCGTGGAAGTGGCCAAGTTCGAACCCTTGGTCGCCGAGGCCGACAAGGAAATTGAGAAGCTGCGTCAGGAGTTGTTGAAATAGTTTGGCCGCGAGGCGCAGTCTGCGGAGCCGAGCGCGGAGCGCCCGGAACCTGCCATGGTCCTCGGGTACCACATCATCTTCAGCACGTACGGGTTTTGGCTGCCCAACGACCCGCGCGGATCGTGGTCCGAGTTTGTCGGCGCGTGGGATCTGTTTCGCGCTGCTGGCAAAGCCACCAAGACGGACGTGCGCCATTCCGTGGCTTCGAGGGAACACGACCGCGAACTTCGCCGCGCGGGCAAGGCCGCGCTTGCGAAACCGCCCGTGAAGTTCAACGGAGTGCAAGCCCGCGCCGTGGGCCGCGGCTTCGCCGAGTACGTCGCGAAGTCCGGGCTGCCGGTCTGGGCGTGTTCCATCATGCCGGATCACGTGCATCTCGTGACCGGACCGTTCCGCCTGCCCTCCGAGAATGTCGTGATCCAATTGAAGGGGGCCGCGACGAAGCGGTTGTTGGAGGAGAAACTGCACCCGTTCGACGGCGAACACAAATGTTGGGCGCAGGGTCAGTGGAAGGTGTTCCTCAACGACGAACTCGCCATCCGCCGCGCGATACGATATGTGGAACGGAACCCCGTAAAGGACGGCCTTCGCCCGCAACAATGGACATTCGTCACTCCGTTTAGCCGCGAGGCGGAGTCCGCGGAGCCGAGCGCCGCAAGCCTCCCTCGCTCGGCTCCGCGGACTCCGCCTCGCGGCTAAACGATACTGGATTTCTCCATGCGATTTCTCTCCCTACTCGCACTCGCACTCACACCCGCACTTTCGGCGGCCCAGCGCGATGCCAAGATCCCGGACCCCGATCCCGAACTCGAGCGCAAGACGTTCATTGTCGCGCCCGGGTTCGAGGTATCCCTCTACGCCGCGGACCCGCTGCTCGCCAAGCCGCTGCAGATGAACTTCGACCCGGCCGGCCGCCTGTGGGTGTCCACCAGCGAAGTCTACCCGCAGATCAAGCCCGGCGAAAAAGCCAACGACAAAGTCATCATCCTCGAAGACACCGACGGCGACGGCAAGGCGGACAAGACCACCGTCTTCGCGGACGGCCTGCTCATCCCCACGGGCATCGAACCCGGCGACGGCGGGGCGTACGTCGCGAACAGCACCGAGGTCGTGCATCTCTCCGCGTCGAAGCCCGGCGGCAAGGCGGACAAGAAGCGAATTCTGCTCTCCGGCTTCGGCACCGAGGACACGCACCACATCATTCACACGTTCCGCTGGGGCCCGGACTGCAACCTGTACTTCAACCAGTCGATCTACATTCACAGCCACATCGAGACGCCGCACGGCGTGCGGCGGCTCAACGCCGGCGGCATCTGGAAGTACCGCCCCGAGACCGGCGAACTGGACGTGTTCGCCCGCGGCTGGGTGAACTCGTGGGGCCACGCCTTCGACAAGTACGGCCAATCGTTCGTGACGGACGGCGCCGGCGGCGAAGGCATCAACCACGCGATCCCCGGGAGCTACTTCCTCACGTCGATCGGGCCGCATCAGCAGCGCATCCTGAAGGGGCTGAACCCCGGCTCGCCGAAGTTCTGCGGCCTCGAGATCATCTCCGGCCGCCACTTCCCGGACGATTGGCAGGGCGACTGCATCACGAACGATTTCCGCGGCCACCGCGTCTGCCGGTTCAAGCTCAGCCCGGACGGCAGCACCTACGCCAGCCGCGAGCAGACCGAGGTGATCAAGAGCAACCACCCCGCATTCCGCCCCATCGACGTGAAGATGGGCCCGGACGGCGCGCTGTACATCGCGGATTGGTACAACCCGATCATCCAGCACGGCGAAGTGGACTTCCGCGATCCGCGCCGCGACAAGACGCACGGCCGCATCTGGCGCGTCACCGCGAAGGGGCGCCCGCTCGTGGCGAAGCCGAAGCTCGTAGGCGCGACCGTGCCGGAACTGTTGGAGCGGTTGAAGGATCCCGAAGACTGGACGCGGCTCCAGGCTAAGCGCGTGCTGAAGGAACGCGGCAATGACGAGGTGTACGACCAACTCCGGAAGTGGGCCGCGACCGTGGACAAGGAAGAGCACTTCCTTGAAGCCGCGTGGCTGATCGATGCCTTTCACACCGGCGAAGAACGCGTGCAATTGTCCGTGGCCGCGTCCAAGAATCCGGACGTGAAGCGAGCCGGCTTCCGCATTCTGACGACACGCGGCGAACCGGGCCTCGATGTCGCCGGTTGGGCGGAACAAATTCGCAGCGATCATCCTCGCGTGCGTCTGGAAGCGGTTCGCAGCCTGATTCATGTGAAGTCGCCGGAAGCGGTGGGAGTCGCACTCGGGGCGCTCGACCGGCCCATGGATCGGGTCATCGATTACGCGTTGTGGCTCACAGTTCGCGAACTGGAACCGTACTGGATGCCGGCCTTCAAGGAAGGCAAACTCACGTTCGGCGGCGACGCCAAGAAGCTGGCCTTCGCACTGAACGCGGTCGGCAGCAAGGATGCGGTTCAGCCGGTGGTCGCGCTCATCGACTCGGGCAAGGTCGCGAAGGAGAACCTGCACGGCCTGTATCTGCTGCTCGCCCGCATCGGCGGTGCGAATGAACTGGCGAAAGTGACCGGGCACGCGGGCCTAGCCGAAGGACTGACCGCCGCTCTGCGTTCCGAACTGACGCAAGCGGTCGAAGAGGCGATCCGCACGCGCAAGGTTCCGCCTCCAGCTATGCCGAACGGCTTGGGTTCGCTGATTGCGGACAACGGTGCCACCCACCGATCCGCCATGCGGATCGCCGGGTTGTGGAAGGTGGAAGCGGAGCGGGCCCGCATCGAGGAGGTCGCGATTGCGGCCGACACCACGACCGCAGACCGCGCCGCCGCGCTGGAGGGGATCGCGTCGTACGGAGACGCGAAAGCCAAGGAGTTCGTCATCCGCTTGTGCGGAAGCGAGTCGAAGCCCGAAATCCGCAAGGCGGCTTTGGCGTCACTCGCATCCATCGACACCGCTGCCGCTACGGCCAAGACCGCGGAATTCCTCGCGTCACCCGATGCGAAGGACGACGTGACCGCGCTGTACTCCGCTTTCATTTCAAAGAAAGGTGGGGCGGCCGCTCTCGCGAAGGCGCTCGAAGGCAAGAAACTCTCCGCGGATGTCGCCAAGCTCGGGGTTCGCGCCATCAAGTCGTCCACGGCGCAGGACGCCGGTGTGCTCGAAGCCGCGCTCGTGAAGGCGGGTGATCTCCAAGCCGCGAAAAAGCCCGTCACGCCGGACGAGGTGAAGACGCTCCTCACGGACGTCGCCACCATCGGCGACGCGGCCCGCGGCGAAGCGATCTTCCGCCGCAAGGAACTGCAGTGCATGGCGTGCCACGCCTACGGAGGCGCCGGCGGCCAGGTCGGCCCGGACCTCACCAGCATCGGTGCGAGCGCCCAGCCGGATTACCTCGTCGAATCGCTGCTGCTTCCGAACAAGGCGGTGAAGGAAGGCTACAACGCGATTCGCGTCGTGACGGCCGACGACAAAGTGTTCCTCGGCCGCGCCCTCCGCGAGGGCAACGGCCAACTTCTGCTGCTCACGCCCGAAGACAAACAGATCACGATCCCGACCGCGGACATCGTCGAGCGAGGCAACACGAAGTCGATCATGCCTGAAGCCCTCACCGACCCGCTGACGAAGCAGGAGTTCGCGGACCTCGCCCGGTTCCTTACCGAACTCGGCAAGCTCGGGCCGTACGCACCCTCGAAGGCCCGCGTGGTTCGCCGGTGGCAACTGATCGAACCCACGCCGCAGAACATGGGCCTGGCCCGCACCACGCGGCTCGCCGCCGCCACGGAACCGACCAACGGCTTCGCATGGTCCCCGCTTTATTCCAAGGTCTCGGGCGATTTGCCAGTCGCCGAGTTGCCGAAGCTCGTGGTGTGGAACGGCAACGATCCGCTCGCGGTCGTTCGCTTCCAACTGGACTGCACGACCGCGGGCGCGGTGAAGTTGAAGTTCAATAGCGCCGCCGGGCTCACGCTGTTCGTGGACGGCAAACCGCTCGAGCCGAAGGCCGAGACGCCGCTCGATTTGAAGGTCGGCGTCGCGACTGTTACCATCGTGGTGGACCGGGCCAAACGCACGGACGATCTCCGCGTGGAACTGGACGACGTTCCGAATTCCCCGGCGCGCGTCGCCGTGGTGGGAGGAAAGTGAGCGTCGACCAATACCAGCCCGACGCGTAAGCGAGGGCTTCACCCAATACCCGACGCGTAAGCGAGGGCTTCACCCAATACCCGACGCGTAAGCGAGGGCTTCCTCTCAGCCTTCGCTTACGCGTCGGGCTGGCATCAAGCGCCGAATGGACATTCGCTACAATCTCTTGTTGATCTGGGCCGCGATCACGGTGCCGTGCGTGCTCGTGGGCTGGGCGTTCGTATTCCCCAAGGCGGGCGTGCCGTGGTGGGTCGCGCTCGTTCCGCTTTACAACATCTACGTGATGGTCGTGCACGTGGCGCGGCTCAGCAAGCTCTGGTTCGTGCTCGTGCTCGTGCCCGGAGTACAGGTCATCGCGGTGTTTCTCCTGAACATCGAAGTGGCGAAGAAGTTCGGCCGCTCGGAGGCCTTCGGCCTCGGGTTGCTGCTGCTCGGCTTCGTCTTCTACCCGATTCTCGGGCTCGGTCGGGCCCGCTATCAGCATGGAGCGTCGGCATGATTCGCGTGGCGTTGCTCGGCGTCGTTCTCGCGGCCTGTGGTTGCGGCGTGGCCACGCAAACCCCCGCGACCCTCAAGGATGCGAAGCCGACTCCGAAGGCGGAACCGGACAACGTCGCCCCCATGCCGCGTGAAGCGAAGCGAGGCTGACATGCACCCGCACCTCGTGAATCGCCGCTGGTTCCTCCAGGACTGCGGCGTGGGACTCGGCGCAATTGCGCTCAACGCACTGACACGGGGGGCTGACTCCCCCCGCTCGGCGAAGGCCAAGCGCGTCATTTATCTGTTCATGGGTGGCGCCCCGAGCCACCTCGAACTCTTCGATAACAAGCCGCAACTCGCCAAATTCAACGGCACGCTGCCGCCGCCGGAACTGCTGAAGAACTACCGGGCCGCGTTCATCAACCCGAACTCGAAGCTGCTCGGGCCGAAGTTCAAGTTCAAGAAGGTCGGCAAGAACGGCACCGAACTCGGCGAGCTGCTGCCGAAGCTCGCCGAGATCGTGGACGACATCGCTATCGTGAAGTCGATGGCCACGGACGCGTTCAACCACGCCCCGGCGCAGATCATGAGCCTCACCGGCAGCCAGCAGTTCGGCCGGCCGAGTTTGGGTTCGTGGGTCACGTACGGGCTCGGCAGCGAGTCGAAGGACCTTCCCGGCTTCGTCGTGTTCTCGTCCGGCAGCAAGGGGCCCAGCGGCGGGAACTCGTGTTGGGGTTCCGGTTTCCTGCCCATGAGCCACGCCGGCACGCTGTTCCGTTCCGCCGGCGATCCCGTGCTGTTCCTCTCGAACCCGCCGGGCGTCGACGACGCGATGCAGAAGGAATCGCTGGACGCGATCAACGCCTTGAACAAGAAGCGGCTCGACGTGGTCGGCGATCCGGACATCGCGGCCCGGATCGTGAGCTACGAGATGGCCGGCCGCATGCAGGCCTCCGCTCCCGAACTCATGGACCTCTCGAAAGAGACGGCCAAGACGCTCGCGATGTACGGGGCCGAGCCGGGCAAGCCAAGCTTCGCGAACAACTGCCTGCTCGCCCGGCGTCTCGTCGAACGCGGCGTGCGGTTCGTCCAACTCTTCCACGAAGCGTGGGACCACCACGGCGGTCTCACAAACGGCCTGAAGACGGAGTGCGGCAAGACCGACCAGGCCGCCGCGGCTTTGGTGAAGGACTTGAAGCAGCGCGGATTGTTGAAGGACACGCTTGTGATCTGGGGCGGCGAGTTCGGCCGCACGCCGATGGTTCAGGGCGGAGACGACGGCCGCGACCATCATCCGAACTGCTATTCGATCTGGATGGCCGGCGGCGGCGTGAAGCCTAGCCTCGTCATGGGCTCGTCCGATGAATTGGGCTTCAACGCCGTCGAAGACCGCGTCCATGTCCACGATTTGAACGCGACCATACTTCACCTCCTCGGCCTGGACCACGAGAAACTGACGTTCCGCTCGCAAGGTCGCGACTTCCGCCTCACCGACGTCCACGGCAAACTCGTGAACAAGCTGATTGCGTAGTTCGTGGTACAATCGCAAGAACTCGCCAATGGAGTCGAGCATGAGCGCCATGTTGGAAATTGAAGAAGCCCCGCCGCAGTGCGACCTCACGGTCGATCCGTACGACCACGACAACTTTGAGATCATCGACGGAGAGAAAGTGGAGGTTCCGCCCATGAGCGCCGATTCGCAAGTTCTCGCGTCCCGGCTGTCTCGACATCTCGGCAACTACGGCGTGGCGAGGAATCTCGGAGAGGCATACATGGAAACACTCTTCAAGTTGCCGCTCGAAGAGGATCGCAACCGGAAGCCCGATGTGGCGTTTGTGCCCTATTCGCGATGGCCAAAGAATCGGATGCCGCCGCCCACAAACGCCTGGAATGTGCTGCCGGATCTTTGCGTCGAAGTGGTGAGCCCCAACGACCATGCCGACTACATCATGGACAAGATCGACGAGTACTTTCGGGCCGGCGTGCGACTCGTCTGGGTCTTTTACCCGCGTCACGGGCTCGCCATCGTGCATGAATCTTTGACCGCGATTCGCCATCTCACTCCAGCAGGCACCTTGGACGGCGGGTCCGTGCTTCCCGGCTTTCATCTCCCGCTCTCCGAGTTGTTCCCCTCGGAGTCCTGAGACCCGAGTTCCGGCGACGCGCTCTGCGTAAGCTGCGCGCGATGCCGCAATCCCCGAGATCGCACTTCTTTCGGCTTCATCCTTGACAGCGGATTCCACGGCGGTATCGTTCGCGTTCATTCGAGCGGCCGTCGGGGGTGCGTTTCGGGGGCGGTGCGGAGCCGCCGGGCCGGGATGCGGAACGGCCGGAACGGGAGGTTCGCATGAAACATCTGGTGTGGGCCGCGGTCGCGCTGACAATCGTCGTCGCCGGGCCCGCGACCGCCGGAGACATCACGTTCAAGCCGATCGACACGAGCAAGCTGGTGGTGAAGCCGAGCCGGGCGGCGGCGGATTTGTCCGCGGCCACGATCAAGCTCGTGGGCAACACCGCGGCCGGCGCCGTGGAACAGAACGGCTACGTGAAGACGATCAACAACCTGTTCGGGTTCCGAAAGACCCAAGCGATGCCGACGCAGGCCGGGCGAAGCCCGCTTCCCGCGCCGCAACTGTTCCCGTCCACGCAGTACAAGAGCTACAACACGCCGGTAATGCCCTCGTCGCAGCCGGTCCGTCGTTGAAACCCATCGCGAAGCCGAGCAAGGCTTCGCGTCTTCCCCGTCGCAGACGACCAGCCGCGGTTCAGGCCATGGCCGGGTCGGTGATCGACCATTCGCCGGTTTCGAAACGCCCCGCATAGCAGCGGGAGAACTCGGGGAATCCGTTCATCGTGATGGCCACGTCGTACCAGCCGCAGTCGGTGGCGAGCGGGATCTCGACGCGTTCGCCGGGCTCGATTCGTCTCTGAATCCTGCCGTGTCCGTAGGATCGGTCCGTGATCGTCAGGCCAATCGGTTCCGCGCTTGCACTCACGTCCAGGTTCCCCGGCAACGTGATCTCCGTTTTCGGGTCCGTGGCGCCTCCGGCGAACTCGCGGAAGAAGCCGTTCGGCCCATGCACGCGAATGTGGTACCGGCCGTTGCGGAAGTTCACGAGCGGCCAGGAATCGTCCACCGATTCGCCCGCGGCCACGGCGTAATGTCGCACCTTCAGTCCCTCGGCGGTCCGGGCATACGCGATGAACGGCGCTCCGGCCGCACGCTCGCCGAATGATCCGACGCGAGCCTCGAAGCGGATGCGGAACTCGGTGCGGTCCGCGTTCAACGCGCCATCCGCGTGAAGGTCGTACGGCAACGGGCACGAGCGGCGCGTCCCCGGTTCCTGCTTCGGCATCCGTGAGTCCGCAGTTTTCTTCCTGATCGCCTCCACCTCCGCGTCCGAGAGCGGTTTCATCGCCGCGGGCACGGGCTTGTATTGCGCCCGGTGGATGCCCTCGATCGCGGCGTCTCGCTCGAGGAAGGAATCGAGCCCGGGCTTCGCATCGCCGCCGCCGCGAAACGCGGAGAGCAGGTCTCCACAGATCGCGCGGCGCCACGAGGTAATGTTCGTTTCGCGGAGCGGGCGGCCTGTTTTCTTCGAGAACAACTCTTCGAGGAACCGCAGCACGGAGGTGTGATCGAACACCTGCGAGCAGACGTTCCCGCCGCGGCTCCACGGCGAGGCGACGATCATCGGCACGCGGAAGCCGAGGCCGAGCGCGTTGCCGCGAACCGCCCCCGTCGGCTTGTGCTTGCGATCCTGCTCCACGTCCACCACTTCCAGCGTCGTGTCGATGCTCTTGGACGTTCTCCCGGACTCGGGCTTCTTCGGATGCGGCGCCTGGAACGGCGGCACGTGATCGAAGTAGCCGTCGTTCTCGTCGTAGGTCAGGATGAAGACCGTCTTCTTCCACACGGCCGGGTTCTTCGTCAGAATGTTCAGCACTTCCGAAAGGTACCACTGACCGAACCACGCGGACGACGGATGATCCGAGTAGCGCTCCGGCGGCACGAGCCACGACACGGCCGGGAGCTTGTTCGCTTTCACGTCCTCGCGGAACTGATGAAGCACGTCCCCCTTCGGCACGGCGAGGCGGCGGACGGTCGCGCCCTCCTTGTAAGTCAGTTCGCCGAGGTGGCGGAAGTTCGGATCGCCCTCGTTGGTGGTGAACGCCTTCGCGTGCAGGTTCTTGGCGCGAATCGGAAGCAGTGCGAAGGCCTCCTCCGTGAACTCGGCCACCTGCTTCCGCACGACCATCAGCGCGGCCCGTATCGCCTCGACCTTCTTCCTCTGGCGGTCCGCCCCTTCGCCGGTCAGTTTCTCGAGTTGCTTCTCGGCCGCGTCCAGATCCGCCTGCATCGTCCGGGCCGTGTTCGCGAGATGCTCGCGGTGCCGCGGCGCGAGCCGCACGTGATACTGCTCGAACCACTCGATCGGGTTGTCCCCGTAGTTCGCGAGCCAGGAGTCGGCCTCGCCGCGGAGACCGTTCGGCACCGTGAGTTCGTTCTGATAGATGCGCCACGAGATGCCGCGATCCTCGAGCCGTTCGGGGAACGTCGTCCAGTTCACCCAGCGGCCGAAGTCGCAGTCTTCGTTACGCACCAGTGCGGGAGAGGCGGGATCGGGCTTCGCGCGGATCGTGCCCGTCCAGAGATGCAGGCGGTTCGGTGTGGTGCCGGTGAGCGTGGAGCAGAAGTTCTGGTCGCAAATCGTGAAGGCGTCCGCGAGGGCGTGGTAGAAGGGGATGTCGTCGCGGGTGTGGTAGCCGAGCGTGAGCGGGAGCTTCGCATGGAGCGGGTTGCCCGAGCGTTTGACGTCCAGCCAGCGATCGTGCTTGCCGCCGTTCGCGGCATCGACCTGATCGCTCCAGCCGTGCGGCAACGAGCCCATCCACGTGGTGCGGGTCTCCTTGATGTCCAAGCGGAAGGGAACGTGCCGTTCGCCCTTGGCGGTGGCCTGCACCCACACGGGATTGCCGTCCGGGAGTTCGATCGCGCGTGGATCGTTGAAGCCGCGCACGCCAGGATATGTGCCGAAGGCGTGGTCGAAGGAACGATTCTCCTGCATGAGGATGACGACGTGCTCGGCGTCGAACACCGAGGAGCCGGGCTCGGCCTCGATGGCCGCGGCGCGGGCGAGAGAATCGAACAACCCCGCGGCCGAAGCCGTGGCGCCTTTGAGAAACCCGCGACGCGTGGTCATGCTTCGGCTCCCCGTTCCTACGCCAGGATCGGCTTCACGATCTTGCCGTGGACGTCCGTGAGGCGGTAGTGGCGGCCCTGATGTTTGAACGTCAGTTTCTCGTGATCGATGCCGAGCAGGTGCAGCAGGGTCGCGTGCAAGTCGTGAACGTCGACCGGATTCTCGGCGACGTTGTAGCCGAGTTCGTCGGTCGAGCCGTAGGTCGTGCCGGGTTTCACGCCGCCGCCCGCGAGCCACATCGTGAAGCAGCGGGGATGGTGGTCGCGGCCGTAGTCCGTGGCCGTCAATTTCCCTTGCGAGTAGTTCGTGCGGCCGAACTCGCCGCCCCACACCACCAGCGTGTCCTTCAGCATGTCCTTGCGTTTCAGGTCCTCGATCAGGGCGTGGCAGCCGCGGTCGACGTCGGCACATTGGCGGCGGATGGCGCCGGGCAGGCCGCCGTGCTGGTCCCATCCCGGATGGTAAAGCTGGATGAAGCGGACGTTCCGCTCCGCGAGGCGCCGCGCGAGCAGGCAGTTCGCGGCGAAGGTGCCTGGCTTCTTCGCTTCGTCCCCGTACAGGTCGAACGTCGACTTCGGTTCCTGGCTCATGTCGATGACGTCCGGCACGCTCGTCTGCATGCGGAAGGCCATCTCGTATTGGGCGATGCGGTCCAAAACCGTGTTGTCGCCGAGGGCCTCGGCCTGGAGCGTCTGCAGTTCGGCGAGTCGATCGAGCGCGAGCTTGCGATTCGCGCCGCTGATCCCCGGGGGGTTCTCGAGGTAGAGCACGGGCGCTCCGCCACTCCGGAACTGCACGCCCTGATGCGTGCTCGGCAGAAACCCGTTGCCCCAGAGCCGCGAGTAAAGCGGCTGATCGATGCGATCCTTCGAGATGAGCACGACGAACGCCGGGAGATTCTCGTTCGCGCCGCCGAGCCCGTAGCTCAGCCACGATCCCATGCTCGGCCGCCCCGCGAGGTGGTGCCCCGTCTGGAAGAACGTGATCGCCGGATCGTGGTTGATGTGGTCGGTGTGCAGGCTTTTCACGAAGCAGAGTTCGTCCGCCATCTTCGCGGTGTGCGGCATCAGGTCGCTGATCGTGGCTCCGCTTCGGCCGTGCTTGGCGAACTTGAAGATCGAGCCGGCCATCGGCAGCGTCGCCTGATGCGCCGTCATCCCGGTCACGCGTTGACCCATCCGCACGGAGGCGGGCAGGTCCTGACCGTTGAGTTCGTTCAGTTTCGGTTTGTGGTCGAAGAGGTCGAGTTGGCTCGGCCCGCCGGACATGAACAGCCAAATGATGCGTTTGGCTTTCGGAGCGTGGTGCGGCTGGTCGAGGATCCCGGCGAACGGGCTCTTCGGCTTCTCCGCGGCGTGGAGAAGTTCGGCGAGGGCGAACGACCCGAGGGCCCCGAGGAACCCGCGGCGCGGCAGCAATGGCGTCATCCAAACATTGTATCCGGCATCCCGCGGCCTCGCTCCGATGCTACAATGCGACGAAACCCACCGACGACGCGCGACCCCCAGCATGGACCCGATCATCGGCATCGATCTCGGAACCACCAATTCCGCGGTCGCCCACCTCACGCCCACCGGCCCCGAGATCATCCCGAACGCACTCGGCGCACGGCTCACGCCGTCCGTGGTCGGGGTCGAGGAGAAAGGCACGGTCGTGGTCGGGGCCGCGGCCCGCGAACTGCAGGTCCTTCACCCGGAACGCTGCGCCTCGCTCTTCAAGCGGTACATGGGAACGGAACGCAGCGTGCAACTCGGCTCACGCACGTTCTCGCCCGAGGAACTCTCCGGCCTCGTCCTCCGCACCCTGAAGCACGACGCGGAAGCGCACTTCGGCCGCGAAGTGACCCGCGCCGTGATCACCTGCCCGGCTTACTTCAACGACCGCCAGCGGAAGGCGACCATCGCCGCAGGCCGCATCGCGGGGCTCACGGTCGAACGCATCCTGAACGAGCCCACGGCCGCGGCCATCGCCTACGGCTTCCACGAAGCCCGAACGGACAAGAAGATCCTCATCTTCGACCTTGGCGGCGGCACGTTCGACGTCTCCGTCGTGGAACTGTTCGACGGCACGATGGAGGTTCGCGCCTCCGCCGGCGAAACGTCCCTCGGGGGAGAAGACTTCACGCGCACGCTCGCGGCTCGCATCCTCGAAACGCAAGGGCTCGCATTCGAACGCGCGGAGATGACCACGCCGCTGCTCGTGGCCCGGCTCATTCCTCTCGCCGAGATCGCGAAGTGCCGCCTCTCGCGAGACGATTCCGTGATCGTTCGCATTCCCGCGGCCGACGGCTCGATCCCGGAAGGCGCGAAGGAGACGATCGTGGACCGGGCCAAGTTGGAGGCCTGGGTCGGCCCGATCCTGAACCGGATCGAGTTGCCGATCCGCCGGGCGCTCGCGGACGCCAAACTCGCGCGCGAAGAGATCGACGAGGTGATCCTCGTGGGCGGTGCGACGCGGATGCCCCTCGTGATCCGCCGCGTGACCGAACTCTTCGGCAAGGAACCGCATCGCCGGTTGAACCCGGACGAAGTGGTGGCCCTCGGCGCGGCCGTGCAGGCGGGCCTCGTCGGCGGCGACAATGCGGTCGACGATCTCGTCGTCACCGACGTCGCCCCGTTCACCCTCGGCATCGCCGTGGCCAAGAGCTTCGCGGGCGGCCTCCAGGAGAGGTACTTCAGCCCGATCATCAACCGCAACACCACGATCCCGGTGAGCCGCGTCGAGCGGTACGGCACGCTCACGCCGAACCAGCCGAAGCTGCTCGTGAGCGTGTATCAGGGCGAAGCGCGGAAGGTCGGCGAGAACCTGCTCCTAGGCGAGTTCGAAGTGTCCGGCATTCCGCCCGGCCCGCCCGGCCAGGAGGTGGACATCCGCTTCACTTACGACCTAAACGGCGTTCTCGAGATCGAGGCCACGGTGGTCGCGACCAAGCGCAAGGTCAGCCATGTGATCGCGAAGCACGCCAAGGGGCTGACGGAAGAGCAGATCCGCAAGGCCGTGAAGGCGATGGAGAAGCTGAAGACGCACCCGCGTGAAGAGGCGGTGAACCGGTTCGTCATCGCTCGCGCCGAACGACTGTACAAGGAACTCCCCGCGGAACTGAGGCAGCACCTCGGCGAACTTCTGGACGGCTTCGAGAGCGGTCTGCAGTCGCAGGACCCCGAAGCGATCGAACGCCACCGCCTGAACCTGCAGATGTTCCTCTCCCTGCACGACCCCGACGGCGAAGATCCCACGGGGAATGAGGAATGATCCTGCGCGAGAAGGCGGCCGAGGTCTTGAACGTGCCCGCGACCGCGGAGGCGGGCGACGTCCGCGCCGCGTTCCTGAAGCGGCTCGAGGCGGACGGTTTCGTGCCGCCCGAGGACGCGACCTGGGCCGCTCGCACGCTCGGCGAATCCCGTCTGCTTCTCGGCGTCGATTCGCAATCCGAGGCAGCCGCGGCCGAACGCGACGCCGTCGAGCGATTCGCGAAGGAGTACTGGTCGCTGGTCCCCGCTTCCCGACTCGCACGGTATCGGGAACTTCTCAAAGCCCTCTCGGACGCCGTGGCGATGTGGCGGCTTCGTTCCCTGGAGGCGGGCCTGGAGGTGGACGCGAGTCCACACGAGAATCCACTGGTGGAAGAGGTGGCGGCGGCGATTCGCGCGATGTACGTGATGACGCCGCGAAACTGTTCCATCGAACGGTGCCGCTGGCTCGAAGCCGTGGCCGATCGTCGCGCCGACCTCCGCGACGCGGCTCGCCGCCTGCGGATGGACGATCCGAAGCTGGGGCGACTCGTGCCGGCCTTGCACACGGAATTGGGGCGAAAGGAACAGTTCCAGCCGGTCCCCGAGATGGACGAGGCCATCCTCGAGGCCGAACGCGAAGCCACGACTCGCCGGCGGATGCGGAAGGCGGAGGCGGAGGTTCTCGCGGCCTATCGCACGACACCGAGCCAGATGCAGGAAGGTTCCGGGTGCGGCGGCTGGAGCGTCTATATCGGAATCCTGATCGCCGTGTTCCTCGCGCGGACCTGCCACTCCTTGACCCGCGACACCACTCAGCCCACACAATTCCAGATCAACCAGAACCAGAAGTGGGTGCCACCCAAGATCGACCCGAAGATTGAGTGGGACTTCACCGCTCGCGAGATCCTGGCGTTCGAGGAGTACGAACGATCTCGGAATCTCGGCGATCCGAGCGCGAAAATGCCGTTGAATTACGCGAAGTGGATGCTCGCGGGAAAGCCGCGCACGCCCCGCGGAGGGCTCACTCGATGACGCCCGACCTCCCGGACGACGTGAACGCGTGGCCGAGCGACCCGTTCCTGCTGTTGGGCCTCGAGCGTGGCGCCGCCGCGATCGAGATCAAGCGCGCGTACACGCGACTGATCCGGAAGTTCAAACCCGAGCAGTTCCCCGAGGAGTTTCGTCGCATCCGTGAAGCCTACGACGCCTGCAACTCGCAGGCGCATTGGTTCTTCGAGACGAAGTTCGACGACACGCTCGCCTTTCGCCTCGAATCCGCCCCGCGAAGCGAACCCGAACCCGCGGTCGAGAAGCCGATCGACGAGATCACGCGGCTTTGGTCGCTTGCCGGAAGCGGCCAGATGGCGGAAGCGTATGCGGGGCTCGCCCGCCTCGCGGACACGGACGCGACCCGCCTCGATCTTCCCCTGCGGCTGTACTGGTTGCTCTCGCTCGACCCCGACCTCGATTCGTGGCGCACGCGGCTCGATTGGCTGCTCGAAGCTCTGAAGCGCTCCCGCCTCGGCGGCGCAGCCGCGGAACTCTATCGCCGCGAACTTGCCATCGATCCCGAGGCCGCCCTCTACGGGCACTTCCAGAGCCTGCTCGATCTCGAAGCGGGAGCGAACGAGAAACTCGCGGTGGCCCGCCTGCGCTTCGCCGCCGCCGGTCGAAGCCAATCCTGGAACGTGCTCGTGGCGGACGTGAAGGCCCTGGCCCGCAGCCTCCCCCTCGTGAACGAACAGGCGTGGCTCTCGTACCTCGTCGCGATGGTGGATTGGTGCGCGTGGACGCGACCGATGCCGCTCTACGGCATTCTCTCGGAGGAAGTGAAGAAGCTGACGCATCTGCAGCTTCCGCTCGCGTACTTCTTCGATCGCATGGAGGAAGCGGAACGCGTGACCGAGGGTTGGATCAACGCGGCGACGCAAGCCCTGCCCGAGCCGTGGATGCGGCTCGTGCCCATGGCGTGGGCCCTCGGCGGCGGCCTCTCGCTGGACGACGTGAAGGCCGCGACCGTGGAAGCCCACTTGGATCCCGTGCGGGCGCGACTTCGGTTCGAACGCGTGGAGCAGGAAGTGGGGCCGCACGTCGTCGCCGTCCTGATGCGGGCCCTCGATCAGGTCCACTACTCGACCGAGTACCACGAGGCGGAGTTCTCGTCCGATTGGATCCGCGCTTTGGCCGTCCGCCTGCCCGGCGGCTGGATGCGGCCCTACGACACGCTTCGCGACGACCTGTTGACCTTTCTTCTCGTTCACGCGATCCATCCGGACGAGTTCGCCGCCGCGTGCGAACGCGATCCGGAACGCCGCCTCCGCGATCGCGCCGCCTCCCTCCGCGAGGACATCCCCCTGAAGCTCACATGGCTCGCCTGCACCCTCGGCGAACGCTGCGGTTCGTAAAATGCCCGCATGCCGAACATCACCGTGAACGCCGAGCCTCGTTCCTTTCCCGATCCGCTCACCGTGGCCGATCTCATCCGCACGCTGGGCAAGGACCCGAGCAAGCTGGCGGTGGAGGTGAATCGGGACGTGGTGCCTCGCGCCCGGCACGGCGAACACGCGTTGAAGCCCGGCGACGCGGTCGAGATCGTCACGCTCGTGGGCGGCGGGTCCGCCACGCCCCCCGCGGACAAGCCGCTCAAGGTCGGCACGTTCACCTTCACCAGCCGCCTCTTCACCGGCACCGGGAAGTACGCGAGCCACGATCTGATGAGCACGTGCATGGTCGCCAGCGGCTGCGAGGTGACGACCGTCGCCGTTCGTCGCGAGCGCCTGTTCGACGCCGAGGGCAAGAGCCTGCTCGATCACCTGGACTTGAAGAAACTCACGATTCTGCCGAACACCGCCGGATGCTTCTCCGCCGAAGACGCGATCCGCCATGCGAGGCTGGCCCGGGAACTGCTCGGGAACCTCGGCAACCCCGGCGCCGACTGGGTGAAGCTCGAATGCCTCGGAGACAAAAAGACGCTCCTCCCGGACCCCATCGACACGCTCCGCGCCACCGAGCAACTCGTGAGCGAAGGCTTTCAGGTGTTGGTGTACACCACGGACGATCCGATCCTGGCGCGGCGGCTGAAAGCGGCCGGGGCCGTGAGCGTGATGCCCGCGGGCAGCCCCATCGGCAGCGGGCAGGGCATCCAAAACCCCACGAACATCCGCATCATTCTGGAGTACTTGAAGGACGGCGATCCGGACTATCCCGTGATCGTGGACGCGGGCGTGGGCACCGCGAGCGACGTGAGCCTCGCGATGGAACTCGGTTGCGACGGCGTGCTGCTGAACACCGCCATCGCCGGCGCGACGGACCCCGAACGCATGGCATGGGCCATGCGCCACGCCTGCGAGGCCGGCCGCCTCGCGTACCTCGCCGGCCGCATCCCGAAGAAACTCTACGCCAACGCCAGCAGCCCCATGGACGGCCTCATCCGCTAGACCGTCAGTCGTTCTTCTCAGATCGTCTCGCCATGCGCGAACGCGCGTTCGATACCGCGAAGAAGGCCGCTCAAGGTCCAGTGGAATCCTTGCGATCCAAGTCGCATCGCCTCGCGCTTGTTCTCCTCCGCATGAGCCGCGCCGGCGAAAACGATCACCGGCACAAGCAGATTCCGACGCCGCACCTCCGAGAGAAGGCGGACGCCGATCGACGTCTTCTTTCCGCCCTCCGAACTCGACTCTCCGTGCCCCCACCGCGTGATGACGAGATCAAACGGCTTGCCGGACTTCTGCCGCTTCTCGATTCCATCGATCGCGGCTTCATGCTCGTATGCGTGTTCGATCTCGGCGGGGTGAACCTCGCCGGACTTCGCGGCGGTTTGGAGGAAGTCGAGCACCGCGTGATGATCGTACCGCGAGGCCTGCCGATCAAGCCACAGGATTCGCTTTCCCGCGAGCAGACGGCCGAAGCGGACAGCCGGGTTCGCGCGATCGTGAATCGCTTTCAACACGGCGTCGAATCCCGAATGATCTCCATCCTGAACCGTGTAGTTCAACGCGTGGATGCCTTCGTTCTTCAGCAAATGCCGACACGAGACGCCGGGCAGATCGGCAAGCACGGCGTAGGCCACGGGCGGTTCTCCTGACCCGAGCAACGCCAAGGCTTCGGAACGGAGTTCGTTCAAATAGGCGTCGGCAAATGAGAATCCAAGGTAGAGCACGGTGCGTTGCGCGAGCACCGCTCGCAAGAAGCCCATGTAAGCCGCATTGGCATATAGCCTGCGGCGATAGTCCACGCGACTGAGAACGATGCTCTCCGGGCGATTCAAATCGCCATGCAGCTTGATAGTCGGCGCTCCGGCCGCGTGGAGCCAATGGCGCTCATCCCACCAGCGCTCGGAGGAACGAAGGATTTCGCGGTAGGCTTTGGGATCGGGTATCGAACCTTCGAGCAACCCGTCGAAGTTCGTCGTCAGGATCGCGCGGAAGGGGATGCCGCGAAGCCAGTCGACTCGTCGGCGCATGGTCGGAGTGAGTTTCGGGCTTCCGAGCAGTCTCCGAAGCGAGCGAAGGAATAGGCCGGGCTTCATGGCGTCCTGAAGAACCTGAGCGGCCTCGTCGTAGGCATGGCCGGAACCGGCACAAATTCGTTCTTCGACGTGAGCGCGGATCGGTGCCGGCAGGCTCTTCGACTTCGCGATGCGACTCAACAGTTGACCCCACGACGGAAGTTTCGCCGCGGCGGAGAACCCGGCGCCGACGAAGGCGACGCACTCTCCAGCATGAATCTCCTCGATCAGCCGGTCCGGAATCTCGGGCTGCGTGTCCATGTGTCAAGTCCGTCGAAGTTCATTTCCCGCGGCGGATCGACCGGCCGGGTTTGGCGCCGGTGTGCTTGCCGCCCGGTTCCAGGACGGGCGTCCCGTTCACGATCACGCGCTCGATGCCGCTCGGGTATGCGAAGGGCTTCTCGTACGTCGAGTGATCGATCACGCGATCCGGGTCGAAGATCGTGACGTCCGCGATGGCCCCGGGTCGGAGCGTGCCGCGATCCGCGAGGCCGAGGCGGGCCGCATTCAAGGACGTCATCTTTCGCACCGCGTCCTCGAGTTTCAGCACGCCCTTCTCGCGGACGTACTGCCCGAGCACGCGGGGGAAGGTGCCGAAGTTCCGCGGGTGCGGGTTGCCGCGGCGGAGCGGACCCTCGATCGAATACGCCGAACCGTCCGACCCGATCGAGCACCACGATTGGCTCATCGCGTACGTCATGTCCTTCTCTTCGTGATGGGCGTATACGGTGGGCACGGAGCCGTCGTGTTCCACGAGCACGTCGAAGAGCACGTCCAGCGGGTCCGGCTTGGGATCCTTTCCTTTGGACCGCACCTCGATCACGCGGTCCATGGTCAGGCCTTCGTACGTGCCGCGGCCGCTGATCAGCATGCGGCTCCAGTCCCCGCCCACGGCCGTGAAATGGTTGTACCAGCCGTCGATGCCCTTCGTGATGTCTCGCTTCATCTTCGCGCGGTCGTCCGGGTCGCGAAGCCGTTCCAGGAATCGGGCGCGGCCGCCCTCATGCGCCCACGGCGGCACGATGCTGGAGAGGTTGTTGTTCCCACGCGTGTACGGATAGACGTTCGCCTGCACGTTCACGCCGCGGCGGCGCGCGTCGTCGATCAGTTTCACCACCGCGGGCATCTGGCCCCACAGTTCGCGATCCGCGATCTTCAGGTGAATCACGTCCACCGCGACGCCGGCCCGCTCCCCGACCGCGATCGCCTCCTTCACCGCCTTGAAGACGCCGAGCCCCTCGTTGCGATTGTGCGTGGAAAAGAGCCCGCCGCGCTTCTTGAGCGGCTCGCACAAGCGAACGAGATCGTCCGTCGTGGCCAGCGATCCGGGTGGCATCGCGAGTTGGCTCGAGAGGCCGAACGCGCCGTCGGTCAGAGCCTCGTCGATGAGCGTTCGCATCTCGGCGAACTGATCCGCGTTCGGCCGCGCGAACGAACCGCCCATCACGCACTGCCAGACTTGATCGAGCCCGACATACGACGCGACGTTGATGGAAACGCCGGCCTTGTCAATGGCGTCGAAGTACCCGCCGAGCGTGCTCCACTCGTGCGGGCCGAACTTGGCGGGTCTCAGTCGGCCCTTCGAGGGTCCGGCCGAGGGGCCTTCCCCCAGCACTTCGAGCGTCACGCCCTGGCGGATTTTGCTCTCCGCGCGACCGTCTTCGAGCAGGAGCGTGTCCGAATGGGAATGGATGTCGATGAAGCCGGGAGCGACGACGAGTCCGGTCGCGTCGATGGTCGACTTCGCCGCGAGGCTCAGCGCTCGGCCGACGGCCGCGATTCGGGTTCCGGTGATGGCGAGGTCGCCGGTGAACCACGGATTGCCCGTGCCGTCAACGATGCGGCCGCCGCGGATGAGCAGATCGCAGTGCGCCTCGGCGGAGCGAGCGAACCCGGCGGCGAACATCGACCCGAAGAACGCCCGACGATGCAACATGATTTGTCTCACTTCGTCCGTGTCGCTTCCGAAGCGGCGATCGTCTCGCCGAGCATGCGGTGAAAGTAGTGGCCGCCGTTCTCGCGCTTCACGCTGAAGCGGCCGGTCGTGTAGCTCCGCGAGTTCAGCCCGCGTTGCACGTCCTCGCAGATGCCGATGTCTTCGGCCTGCACCTGATCGGCGACGGCCACGCTCTCGGTGATGAAGCCGAAATCGGTTCCATCGGCGAAGTAAAAATCGAACACGACGCGGCACCGATCCGGGCCGAGCGGGAGCACGAGGTTCGAGTCCATCACGCCGGAGTAGAAGTTGATCATGAAGTTCGGCCAGAGCCACCAGTAAGCGGCGAGATCGCCGGTGCGGGTGCGGCCGGCCGCGCCTTCGGCGGGTTTCATCGGGCTGGATTGCAGCACGGTGCGGCCCGCGCACTCCGTGCGATACTCCTTGTAATCGAGCACGCCCGCGAGCCCGGGATGCACCGTGTTCACGTGATAGCCGCCATCCAGATAGTTGTCGACGTACACCTTCCAGTTGCAGTTCAGGTCGTAGCTCTTGCGGGCCTGCCACTTCAATTTCGAGAACGCGGAGCGACTCGCGGTCCAACTCGGAAGCGGATTCATGAACTCGCCCAACGTCTCGCGCGGCTCCGCAAGGTGAGCGAAAACGAACGGCCCCCACACGGCCACCGCGATCGGCGGCAGCCCTTGGAGTTCCTTGCAGAAGTCCTCCACGCCGTCGAACTCGGGCGTGCCCTTGAGCCGCCCGGAAAGATCGTACGTCCACCCGTGATACCGGCACCGCAGCTTCGTGACCTGCCCGCATTCGTCGTTCAGAATCGGGGCGGCGCGGTGGCGGCACACGTTGAACATACCGCGGAGGGCGCCATCGTCCCCGCGAACGACGAGGATCGGCTCGCCCGCGATGTTCGCCGTCAGGTACGACCCCGGTTCGTTCACTTGATCCGCGCGACCGACCATCTGCCACGAGTTCGCGAACACGACATCGCGTTCGCGCTCGTACATCTCGGCCGAGGTGTACCACGTGTTGGGAATCGTCCGCGCTCGCGACAGCGGGAGGCTCGGGTCGAAACCGGTCATGGTGAGCCTCGTTTCGTGGAGCCGGCGCGGAACAACCAGTAGAGGATCGTCTTGATCTCGAACGGCTTCAAGTCCGGCTTGAGCGAAAGGATTCGGGCGGCGATGCCCGCGAGGTGCGGCGTGGCCCAACTCGTGGCCGGTTCCCGCGCGAACGGCCCGAGATACCCTTTGCCGTGCGCCTGAAATTCGACGTGCTCGCGCAGCTTGTACGCGAACTGCATCGGGTCTTCGAAGAGCGCTTTGTCCACCGATACGAGCGGCGGGGCGAACGCGGCCGGGTAGCTCCGCGTGAGCGGGTGGTCGTTGTGCGCCGCGGCGAAGACGAGCACGTCCCGATAGTACGCCTCTTCGATCGTTCGCTGGAGGAGTTGCCGGCGAGGAAGTTGCTGCAGCTTGTGCTCCGGCACGCCGAGCGAAAGGTTGATCACCTTCACCTTCCACACGTCCAACGCGTGGCGAATCGCGGCGACCACCGTCTCGACTTCACAGGTGCCGGCAGGGCCGAACACGTCCGCGGAATAGAGCCGCACGTTCGGGGCGATGCGGAGAACGATGTCCGCCACGGTGGTGCCGTGCGGCGCGGATTGATGCCCGAGATACGGTTTGGGCGACTGGTTCTCGTGAAAGATGGCCCCTTCGATGGGATGCGCCGAGGCCAGCGCCGAGCGTTCCACTCCGGAATCGACGATGGCCACGGAGACGCCCTCGCCCGTGCCTCCGAGCAGGCGTTCCGGCGTGAAGCGTTCGAAAATCTCGTCGAAGACGCTCGGCATGTTCGTCACGCGCCGGTCACCGCATCCAGGAGGTTCCGCAAATCCGTGACCAGTTTCACGCAGTGGTCCACGGCGGCGGGGCCGTGCTTCACCGCGAGGGCCCGCACGGCTTCAATCAGCTTCAGGGTCGTGTCGCCGTCGGCGACGGCGTTCGCGTCCGAGCCGAGGCCTTCTCGGAGGCGTTCCATCGCGGCGGCCGGAGCCGGAGCGGCCGGGTCCGCCAGCGTTTCCTGCATCCCCGCGCTCGCGCTCAGAGCCGCCTCCACTGCGTCGAACAGCAACTGATGCGAGCCGCGTTCTCCGATCGCTTGACGAATGAGATCGCCGCCCACTTCCGCGGCCGCGCTCACGAGGCGACGGTCGTCTTCGGTGAAACCCGGATCGGGCTTGTCGAACAGTTCCAGCACCACGGCCGTGCCGGACCCCGCGGGGAGCGGCGCGGCGAGAATCTGCTTGCGCCCGGTCTCGAAGGGGAACAGTTGAAACATGCCGGACGACGCGAGATCGGCTTCGTCGAGGAGCGACACTTCCTGGCGGCTCAACACGGACGCCGCGAGCGAACGGCTGAAGGGAATGCCGGTGGTGAGAGTCGCGCCGCCGCGACCGAGCGCGGTGAGGGTCTCGGCGCCGTCCGTGTTCACATGACGAATGATCATCGCTCCGTCGGTGGCGCCCGCGGCGCGGGCCGTGAAGCGAAGGAGGCTCTTCACGGCTTCGGGGAGCGGTACGGGATCGTTGAGCGCCGCCGCGCCGCGAACGAGGGGCAGCACCTTCTCCACCGCCTCGCGGAAGGCCGCGAGCGAACGGTGGAACTCGCGTTGCCGCTTGGCCGGACGGATCTTCTCGAGTTGTTTTCGGACTGATGCGAGGAACGACTCGCGGGTGAGGTTCGCGCTTTTGTCGAGGTAATCGCGAACGCCCATGCGGAGAGCGTCGAGCGGCGTGGCCTGCGCGGCGAACCCCGTCACGAGAATGGCGACGATGTCCGGTCGAAAGAGCGCGAGGTCTTCGAGCAACCGCAGGCCGTCCAGCCCGGCGCCGAGGTTCCAGTCGAGCACGGCGAGGTCGACGGGATGCTCGTTGGCCAGCGTCAACGCGGATTCGGCGTCCGCCGCGGCGAGCACGCGAATGTTCAGGTTCGCTCCCGCGAGCCACTCCGAGAACGTGCGGCGAACGGAGTCTTCATCATCGACGACGAGCACGGTGTCGATCATGGCGTGCGGTCCCGGTAGGCGGCGAGAGCGCCAGAGAAGTCGCGTTGGAGCAGCCGCTTGGCCGCGATCAGGGCGGCGGTGTCGTTCCCGCGGCGAAGCGCATGCGCGCGTTCGTATTCGCCGGCGGCCACGAGCGCGGCCCGGTCCGTCTCCAGTTGAACGAGCAGCGAAAGATCCGCCTTGCACCGGCGACACGCGGGCCCGGCATCGTTCGCGGCTTTGCAGCAGGGGCACGGGATCGGCATGGATTACGCCAGTGGAAGGCCGATTCGTTTCGTTTCGACATCGGGAGCGAATTCGAGGGGAGCCGGGTAGCTCGGCGCGTCGTCCGTTTCGGCCCGGTTCCGAGCCGCGTCCGGAGTGTAGGCGAAGTTCGTGGCGTTGCCTTCCCCGGTGAGCACGCGGCCATACAGGGTGAAGGACGACGCGTCGTCGACGATCGCCCGCACGGTTTGCCCGATGAGCCGCTCGTTGCCGTCGAACACGACGATGTGATCGGTCATGGCGCGGCCGGTGAGTTGGAGCGGGCCGGGCGCGGCGGGTTGTCGTCCGCCGCTCGCAAGGGCCCGCTTGCTGGGGCCTTCCACGAGTACCTCGACCACCTTCCCGATCTGCGAGCGATGGTCCGCGAGCGAGTTCGCGTTCTGCACGAGGAGCAAGTCGTTGTTGCGGCGCTTTTTCACGTCCTCGGGGATGTCGTCCGGATACCGCTCCGCGGCTTTCGTGCCCGGTCGCTCGCTGTACTTGAAGATGAAGCTGTTCTTGAACTTCGACTCGCGAACGAGTTCCATCGTCTTCGCGAAGCTCTCTTCCGTCTCGCCGCAGAAGCCGACGATAAAGTCCGAACTGATGGCGACTCCGGGCACGCGCTCGCGGCAGCGGTGCAACATCTCGCGGTACTCGGCCACGGAGTAGATGCGTTTCATCCGCTTCAGCACGTCGTCGCACCCGGACTGCGCCGGCACGTGCAGGTACTTCATCACCTTCGGCAGATCGCGAACCGCGTCGAGCAGATCGTTCGTCATGTCCTTCGGGAAGTTGGTGACGAACTTAATCCGCTCGAGGCCGGGGATGTCGTGAAGGGACGCGAGCAGTTCCGAGAGCCGCGTGCGTCGTCCGTCCCCGTGTTCGAACTCGTAGCTGTTCACGGTTTGGCCGATGAGCGTGATGTCCTTGCAGCCCTGTTCGGCGAGGCGGGTCGCTTCCCGCACGATGTGCTCGGGCGGGCGGCTCTGCTCGGGCCCCCGCGTGCTGGGCACCACGCAATACGTGCAGAACTTGTCGCAACCGATCTGGACGCGAACGAAGGCCTGGAACGGCGTGGGCCGCATCGAGGCGTCGCGGACCGGATCGAAGCTGACGAAGCTGGCTTCAACCTCGAGCCGCCCCGCGTCCGAGCGGCCGAGCGAGAGCGCGAACTGCGGTTGCTTCGTCGCCTTCGCCTTTTCCACGAGTTCGGGCACTCGGGAGAGCTGCCCGGTGCCGACGACGAGGTCGACGATCGGGGCCCGCTTGCGGATCAGTTCCTGATCCTTCTGCGCCATGCACCCGAGCACGCCGACGATGGTGCCGGGCTTCGCCTTCTTGATCGGGACGACGCGGCCGAGCGCGGAGTAGACCTTCTCTTCGGCATGCTCGCGAACGGAGCAGGTGTTGAAGAGCAGCAGATCCGCGTCGGCGGTCTGGTCGGTGATTTCGTAGCCGTCGCGGCGCAGCGCCCCGATGACAAGCTCGGAGTCGAGCACGTTCATCTGGCAGCCGACCGTTTCGATGTAGACTTTCTTGCTCACATTGAAATGATACCGGATCGGCGGCCGGTCGCCGATCCGGTTCCGCGGCGTCACTTCTTGTCGATGGTCTTCACGACTTCGAACTTGCCGCCGGCGATCTTGCTGATGGTGAGTTGCTGGAGGGTCGTGTCGCCGTTCTCGTCGAAGCCCCACTTGCCGAGGGCGCCCTTGTCGAAGTCCTTGGTTTCGAGGGTGGCTTTGAGGATGGCTTCGCGATCTTTCTTGTTCACCTTCTTGATCGCTTCCAGCACGACCTTCGCGGCTTCGTAGCCGTACACGGCGTAGGCCTCGGGGGCGTTCTTGAATTTCTCCTTGTACTTCTTCACGAACTCGGCTCCGGGGCCCTCCTTGAGGCTCGAGGTGTCGATGCCGCCCATCGTGACGTAGCAGTTCTTGAGGTTCTCCTCGCCGGCCGATGTGATGAACGCGATCTCGTAGCAGCCGTCCGGCACGAGCAGCGGGCAGGTGAGGTCCGCGTTCTTCATGTCCTTGGCGATCTGGCCGCCCTTGCTTTGGGTGGTGCCGCCGAAGTAGACGAGATCCGGGTTCTGGCCCTTGATCTGCGTCATGAGCGATTTGAATTCGTTCTGGCCGACGTTGATGCTCTGCCGTCCCAGCACCACGATGCCGAGTTCCTTGCAGCGGCGCTCGAAGAGCCCGGCGACGCCCTGCCCGTAGAGCTCCTTGTCGTCCAGAATGTAAACTGTCTTCGCCTTCAGGATGTCCTTGGCGAAGTCCGCGGCGAGTGGGCCCTGGGTGTCGTCCGCGGGGCAGACGCGGCCGAAGGTCAGCTTCTTGCTGGGGCGGTAGATGGTGGGTTCGGCCGGGTTGCCGCCCTCGACCTTCTTGGTGAGGCCGGTCCACGTCACGGCGGGGGACACTTGCAGGAGCCCGCCGTCGTTGCAGATGGGCATCGAGATCTTGGCCGCGCCCGAGTTGTAGGGCCCGAGGTAGGCCATCACGTCCGTATCGGCGACGGCTTCGTTGGCGTTCTTCGCTTCGAGTTCGGGCGTCCACGAACCGCTGCCGGCGGTCGCGTCGTCGGCGTCGAGATACTCGATCTTGAAGTTCCCGATCTTGCCGCCGTACTCGTCGATGGCCATGCGGATGCCGTTGACGATGGTGTCCGTCTGGCCTTTGGCGGAGCCGGTGCGGGGCATGCTGGAGACGAGCTTGATGACGTCTTCGCCGCCGCTCCCTCCGCCGCCGCTGCCGCAGCCGGCCAAGGCCCCGCCGACGATCCCGCTCCCGGCCACGCTCAAGAAACGACGACGATCCACGGCAGCACCCCGTTGAAGTGAAGGAACTTCGGTGGATGCTAGGCGACGGCCGCCGCGGAGTCAACGACCGCCGGGCGGAACATGGGACCGAAGCGAAACTTGCGGGATTGTTCAGCCTCGGCCTGAATCGTGTTCTACTCTTCCGCTGAAGCCCAACCGACGCTCACGCTCCGACCGGTATGAATTCCCACGAACAGGCCGAACTCGCCCGGGCGCTGTTCGAAAAGAGCGGCGACGCGCTCTTCCTGCTCGACCCCGAGACCGACCAACTGCTGGACGTGAACCCCGTCGCCCTGCGACTCACGGGTTTCAGCCGGTCCGAGGTCATTCAGTTCTCCGCGACGAACATGTTCCGCATCGAGGCCTCCGGCGGCCTCCAGAAACTTCGCGGCGCCTTCAACAAGACCGTCGTCTTCCATGGGCAGGATGGCTACCTCCTGCGGGCGAAGAACGACTCGGCGTGGATCCCCGTGAGCCTCACAGTCTCGCGGTTGCACGTTTCTCCAAAACCGCTCGTGCTGATCGTGGCTCGGGACGACCGCGAACGCCGCGGTGCGCTGGCCCAGGCTCGGCGTGTCGAGTCCGAATTGAGAACGGTGCTGGCGAATGCGCCCGCCGCCCTGTGGAGCGCGGAACGGGTGCCTGGCCCCGATTCGAGCAGCGGCTGGCAGTTCCGCTACGTCTCGCCGTTGCTCTCGGCTCTCGCCGGCCGGCCGCCCGAGTTCCTCGATCACCCGCTGCGCTGGTCCGATGTCATTCACCCCGCGGACCGCGAACGATACCGCCACTCGCTCCGGCGACTCCTCACCGGGACGGAGACCGAAGTCGAGCAGATGTATCGCGTGCCCACGGCCGAGGGGCACGTCCGCTGGGTCCGCGATCGACTGATGGCGATCCGGGACAAGAACGGCCGCCCCGTCCGCCTCGATGGATGCGTCGAAGACGTGACGCTGCAACGCGAGACGGAAGACGCCGTGCGCCAGAGCGAACGTCGATTCCGTGCCCTCGTCGAGAAGGGCGGGGACGGCATCATTCTGATCGACGAGAAAGCCACCATCCTGTACGCAAGCCCGTCCGTCCGTGCGATCTCGGGATACGACCCGACCGAGATGGTGGGACGGGACGGGTTCGGCCTCGTGGTGCCCGAGGAAGTGGCCGCGGCGCACAAACTCGTCCGCGACGCGATCAAGCGCCCGGGGGAAGACCTCTCGTGGCGCGGCCGCATTCTCACCGCGGACCGCCAGATTCAACTCATCGAAGTGAACATGTGCAACCGGCTGGACGATCCGAGCGTCCGCGCCATCGTGGTGAACTATCGGGACGTGACGGAGCGGATCCGGCTCGAGGAAGCCCTCCGGCAGGCGGCCAAGATGGAAGCCATCGGCCGGCTCGCCGGCGGCGTCGCCCACGACTTCAACAATCTGCTCACCGTCGTGCTCGGGAACCTGGAACTGGTCCGCGGCGGCGGCCTCGGCGAGGCCGACGCGGAGGAGTTGCTCGCCTCCGCGGAAGCAGCCTCGAAACAAGCCGCGGATCTCACGCGGCAGATGCTCGGCTTCGCCCGCCGCCAGCCGCTTCAGTCCGTCGTGCTGGATTTGAACGACCTGGTCCGCGAGGAGTTGAAACTCATCCGGCGCTCGATCGACACCCGCGTCGCGGTCGATTTCCGACACGCGTCCGGGCTGCATCCCGTGCTCGCGGACCCGATTCAGATTCAACAGGTGTTGATGAATCTGTGCCTGAACGCCCGCGACGCGATGCCCGAGGGCGGCACCATCCGCATCGAAACGACCAACGAGGGCATCCCCGCCACGGCCCACGCGGACGGCCCCATGCAGGAGGGCTACGTTCGCCTCCGCGTCTCGGACACGGGAATCGGCATGTCCGAAGACGTGCGGGCGAAGGTGTTCGAGCCGTTCTTCACCACCAAAGACGTGGGCCGCGGCACCGGGCTTGGCCTCGCGGTGGTGTACGGCGTGACCCGCCAGCACGGCGGCTGGATCGAGTGCCACAGCGAGTTGGGTCGCGGCAGTCGCTTCGATCTGTACCTGCCCTACGCCGAGACCGGAAAGTTCCCCGAGGTGCAGGCCGTGCCCGCGAGCGGCGGCGAGAAGGGGCGTGGCGAAGTGATCCTCATCGCGGACGACGAGCCCTCCGTGCGGGCCGTCGCCGAGACGGGGCTGAACCACTTCGGCTATCGCACGATCGCCGTGGACGACGGCTCCGAGGCGGTCGCGGCGTTTCGCGAACAGTCCGAGCCGATCTCGGCCGTGGTCCTGGACCTGATGATGCCGGTGATGACCGGCCGACAGGCGTTCGACGCCATCCGCAAGCTCGATTCGCAGGTCCCGATCCTGTTTGCAAGCGCGTACTCGACCTCGGATCAGATTCCCGATCCGATGCCGCCAAAGACGTCGTTCCTGAGCAAGCCCTACACGCCGACCCAACTCTCGACCGCGATCCGCCGCCTGCTGAACACGAACTCGCTGCACATCGGCGACGGCATCTGAAGTACAATGATCTCGAGACCCGACGCCGGCTCGTTCCGAGGATCGCCGTGTACTTCAAGATGGCCCGCCGAGTCCTGTTCGAGATGGACAAGCGATTGCTCTGGAAACTCGCCTACAACATGGGCTTCAAAGGCGCCCTGTCCGTGCATCGGCACAAGCTCCGCCTGCGTCAGGGCAAAGTCTTCCCGCCGTTTCTCTATGTCTCGATCCTCAACACGTGCAACCTCCGGTGCCAGGGTTGCTGGGTGGACGTCGCGCACAAGCAAGAGATCATCCAGCCCGAGGCGTTCCACAAACTCGTGCGGGAAGCCAAGGCCGTCGGCAACGTGTTCTTCGGCCTCGTCGGCGGCGAGCCGTTCATGCACCCGCACCTGCTGGACATGATCGCCGAGCACCCGGACTGCTACTTCCAGATCTTCACGAACGGGCACTTCGTCACTCCGGAGCGGGCGAAGCGGATGTGGCGGCTCGGGAACGTCACGCCGCTGTTCTCCGTCGAAGGCACCGAGATCATCTCGGACCAGCGCCGCGGCCGGGCCAACGTGCTGAGCAAGACGCTGCAGGGCGTTCACAACGCGCTCGACGCCGGCGTCTTCACCGGCGTCTGCACCTCGCTGTGCCGCACGAACATCGACGACCTGCTGCGCGAAGAGTGGATCGACCGTCTCATCGAGATGGGCGTGCTGTACACGTGGTTCCACGTGTACCGGCCAATGGGGCCGAACCCGAACCCGGACCTGTGCCTCACGCCGGAGCAGGCCGTGCGGGCGCGGAAGTTCGTCGTCGAGATGAGGGCGAAGAAGCCGATCGTGATCGTGGACGCATATCACGACGGCGAGGGCAAGGCGCTCTGCCCCGCGGCCACCGGCATCAGCCACCACATCAGCCCGTGGGGCGGCATCGAGCCCTGCCCGATCGTGCAGTTCTCCAAGGAATCGATCCACGCGGAGAAGGACGACCGCACCCTGAAGGAGAAGTTCTTCGACTCGCGATTCCTCGCGGACTTCCGCAAGCTCGCCGCCGAGACGACACGCGGTTGTATCGTGCTCGAACGCCCGGACCTGCTCGCCAAGTTGGTCCGCGACCACAGCGCACCGGACGGCACCGCCCGCCAAACGGCGCTCGCGGAACTCGACGCGATGACCGTCCGCACGTCGCAATACAACCCCACGGCGGAGATCCCGGAGAAGAACCCGTTCTACCGCCTCGCGAAGCGATGGTTCTTCAACGACTTTGGAACCTACGCCAACCACGATCACTCGCGGACATCGGCTCCCGGTTTGCTCGCGGAACGGGCGTGATTCGAATGTGCGGATGGTTGCGGAATTGCGATCGGACGTGGCTCAAAAAATCAAACCACCCGGACGGTTGGCAGCCTCTCCCCTCTGCCAAGTAGTCCGGGTGATTGATAGTTAGCAGGACCGTGTGCCGAGTCGTCAAGCGAAACCGCCTCTCCCCTCGGCTTCGCTTGCTGAACCCTGCGTTCGGGCCGCCGAGAGAAAGTAAAGCAGGAGATGTGCCAAACCCCTCACCTGCAATCCGCCGATTTATTGAATTGCTCTCAAGAGATTATCCGAGAAACACTTGCGACGCGAAAATTCGGACGCCCTTACTTCTCGCTTCACGTTCGCTTCACACGGAGTGCCCGGATCATGGGCAACTCTCGCCAACGAAATGGGTGTCGACGCGCATGACGAGGAGCGTGGCAACCGACCCCCCGCCACATCCGGGCGGGAGATCCAATCGCACACGCTCCTCGTGAACCTGCACCGAATCGCGATCTCGGATCAGCCTTGGATCGCGATCTTCTTCGGTTTCACCGTTTCGGTCTTCGGCAGGCGCACCGTCAGCACGCCGTGCTTCATCTCGGCCGCGATCCGGTCCGCGGCCACGACGTCGGACACGGTGAAGCTCCGGCTGAAGGCCCCGGGGCGGGGGCCGGTTCGCGTGCCCGAGAGCGTCAATTCGCCGTTCTCGAAGCGGAGATCCACGTCGCCGGGGTTCACGCCCGGCACGTCCGCCACGAGCAGAAACTCCTGACTCGTCTCGAAGATGTCCACTCGGGGCCGCAGGGTGGTGGCCCGTTCGGGAGCGCTCTTCGAAACCGTTCGCACCGCACACGTCGCCATGTCGATCTCCTTCGAATGAGTGTCGGGGGTGGGTTCAGTTCGCGAAGTTCACGGGGATTTTCCGCGGCTTCACGGCCTCATGTTTGGGCAACGTCAGCTTGAGCACGCCGTTCTCGTACCGGGCTCCGACGGCGTCGGCGTTCACGATCGCGGGCAGTTGGATCTCGCGGAGGAACTCGCCGCAGGGCCGCTCCTGCCGCACCCAGTTGGCGCCTTCGATCGCCGGCGCGGGCCGCTCGCCGCGGATCGTGAGCCGATCGCCCTCGGTCACGGTCACGTCGATCTTCTCGGGATCGACGCCGGGCAGGTCGGCCTCGACATGGATGGCGTGGTCGTCTTCTCGGACGTCGAGTTGCGGGCCGGAGGCGGTCGCGCTCGTGAACGGGGCGACGCGGTTGAACAGCCGCGCCACTTCGTCCTGCACTTCCAGCAAAGCCCCGAACGGCCCTTGGCAAACGCGATTCATGCTCGTTCTCCCAGGTTGTGTTTGCGGTTCGATCGACCCCAAGTTGGAGGGCCGATCCCGCGAAACGGGTTCAGGATTTCGTCCGCGACGGACGCGAATTCAACTCGCGTGCCAATCGCGGAGGACGCCCGAGACGGGACGGGGAGCGGAAGCCGAATCGTCGAAAAATCAAGGATTTGGGGCGAAAGCGAGAGCGGCGTCGCGGCGAGTCCCATTGGCGGCCGCGGCGCCGAAATGACAGTCCGAACGTGTCACGGCTTCAGTCGAACGAGTTTCATCGTCGCGGCGTCGAACTGTGCCGTCCCGGCGGAGGCCCGGAGCTCGGCGACCAGAATCACGGGCTGATCCTGCGTCACCTCGAAGACATGCTTCTGAAGGGTCCAATCCGCCGTGCCCGCGAGGGCGTTGGCACGCGTGCCTCCGGAGACGCGGATGCCCGCCCCGCCGGACTTCTGATTGCCGTCCGCGGCCGCGACCACGCCCGTCGTCCGGATCGACGCCTGAAGTTCATACTTGCCCTTCGGCAGGATCACCTCGCGCCGCCAGGAGGCGACGCACCGCTTGCCCGGCCCGCAGGCCAGTTCGAACGCGGTCTTGTCTCCGGGGAGTTTCCGCGTCGCGTGCTTCGCGTCCTCGGTCTCCTTCGCCTCGGTCCAGCCCGTGACGAGGAACTCGCCGCGTGCGTCGAACTGGGGCACGAGCGGTTCGACATGCGTCTTGAGGTACAGCAGCACGGCGCGGTGGCGGTCCTTGATGCGGTCCTGCGTTCCTCGCATGTTCCCGAGGTATTCGCGTGCCTGGTTCTTGTTCATCGCCTCGAGCACGGGTTGCAGTCTCTTCGAGACGGCGGCGACGATCGGGTTCACTTTCTCGGGGTCGAGCATGGGCGCGTACTCCTCCAGTCGCTTGTGGAAGCGCTGGCGGAACTCCGGAACCTGCATCACGGCGGAGCCCACGATGCCGCCGAGTTCGTACAGCGGGAAGTTCGAATCCCCGAACATCTGGTCCATGCCGTGCGGCAGGAACACGGCCTTGCCGTTCGCCGGGTTGAAGTAGATGCGGTAGTTGTTCCGCGCCCGGCAGTAGCCGTCCCAGTGGCAAGTGAGCATCTCGAGAGCGGCGAAGCGGAGGAACTGATCGACGTCGAGGATCTTCTCGATTTCCTCCCGCCGCTTGGCGAGATCGCCGACGGCGCAGGCCGTGCGGAGGGCTTTCAGATCCGAGTGGTCGTTCGGGCCGGCGCCACAATCCTTCTCGAGCGGTTGATCGATCTCACGGCAGAAGCCGCCGTCGTAGAGGTTGCCCGTGGACTTGGCGAACCAGTTCCGCAGGAACGCGGGATCGAACCCCTCCTTGAGAACGTAAATGCCCAGATCCCGCTTGTTCAACCAGACGCGGGCATGGGTCGCCCGCGCGACCGGGACACCGGCCTGGCGGAAGAACTTGCCGCAAAGCAGTTCGTTCAGCAGCGAGCCGTCCTGCACCGAGTTGTTCAGGTGAAATTTGTCCAGCCCGTGGAACGATTGCCCGTCATGAAACTTGTCCATGTTTAGCGTGAGGGCCGGGCGGTCGTTCAGATCGCGGAAGCTTCCGGCGGCGCCCTTCAACTTAATGGCGACATCCGTGAAGCTCGTCGTCTTCTTTTCGCCGCCCTCCGTGATCGTCTCGGCGACCGTGCAGCGGACGTAAGCCCGGTTGTTCGCTTGAAGTTTCTTGAGTTGGTCGGGCGCGATTTCGATCCGCACTTCGGGAATGGCGCCGCCTTCGAAAAAGGCTTCGCTGGCCTTTGCGGCTTTGGAATCGGCGCGGAAGCTCGGGCCGTCCGGATTTTGTTGAGCCGCCAGCGGCGCGGCCCCGTTCGCGACGAGAAACACGACCAGCCCGATTCGCACGTTCGACATGCTCGACCTCCGCGGGGCGACGGCTCGATCAGTGTATCGGATGGCTCAGTTCGCACGTCGCAGGCGGCGGGCGCGGTCCGGCCGGCCGCCGCGTTCGTAGTGGTCCGCGAGGCGGGCTCGGGCGCCGGCGTGATGCGGGTCCGCGGCCAAGGCCTGCTCCAGCCACCGAGCGCCCTCCGCGGTCTCGCCGCGGCGGAAGAAGATCTCGGCGATCCGCACCCGCAGATCGGCGTCGTTCGGTTGCGCCTGGAGGGACGCCGTGAGCGTCGCCATGGACTTGAGGTCTGCCTCGATCTGGCGGAACTTCGCCGCGGCCTTCTCCGCGCCGGCCACATCCCCGAGTTGCCGCAAGGCCAGGGAGAGTTGGTAGTGCGGCTCGTGCTCCTCGGGCGACCTCGCGACGGCTTTGTCGAACCATTCGCGGGCCTCGGCGGGGTTTCCCTCGATCATCGCGAGCTTGCCGAGTTCGAGGAACGCGACCGCGTTCGCCTGCTTCTTCGCGTTCAGTTCCAGCAACCGCGCCTTCGCTTCGGCGGATTGCCCGAGCCCGGCTCGGGCCTGAGCCCAACCCAGAATCGCGTCCGGTTCCTCGCTCTCGGCCACCAGCCAGTCGAACACGGCCGCGGCCTCGGCGAACTTCGCGAGGTGGATCAGGGCCTGTCCGAGTTTCAGCCGGGCGGGTCGATAGTGCGGCTGGCGATCCGCCGCGAACCGATAATCGGCGGCGGCGTCCTCCATGCGGCCGAGCCGTTCGCGAATCCAACCTCGCTTCATGTGGGCGTTCACGGAGTCGGGCCTCGCCTCGATCCACGTGTCCGCACATTCGTGGGCCGCGCCGAGTCGGTAGCCGCGGCTGTACCCTTGAACCAGCGCTTCGAGCACGGAGACCCGATCCGGAGACTCCGGGCCTCGATGGGCGAGCAGGTACTCCTCGGTGGCGGCGTCGAGATCGCCGCGCTGGGCCGCCGCGAGCCGGCGTTCGAGGCGAACCGACTCCTCGGGCCAACCCAGGTCCTCGGCGTTCTGGAGTTCCTCTCCGGCGAGATCGAGTTCACCGGAGCGGCGAGCGGCCTGAGCGGCGCGGAAGTGAGCGCGGGAACTGTCCGGGTCGATGGCGACGCATCGGCCCAGATGCCGACCCGCCTCTTCGAACGCCTCGCGTTCGAGCGCTTCGCCGGCTTTCGAAAAGTGAACTTCGAAGCGGATCGATTGAACGGCCCGGTACCCGCCGTAGCACGCGGCCACGGCGAGCGCGAGAGCGACCAGAGGCCGGGAGAACACGGATCGCATCACTTCTTCAGCTTGATGTCGAGCGAGGAACTTCCTGCGGCGGGAACGTCGAGCGTGATGCCGGACGAATCCGGGTTCGCGTACCGACCGGGCACTTCGACGCCGGAAGCGGACGATCCGTCGAACGATTTGCCTTCGACCTTCTGCTTGAACATCTGCTTGTTGCCCGCGGCGGAGGGCGTGGTGATGCCGACCTTCACGGAACCGATCGGGGCGCGTTCCATGGTGTATTTGCCGTCCACGATGGGAGCCGTGGCGGTGCGGCCGTCCGCGCTCACGAACGAGACGGCTCCCGCGGGCACGGACTTGTCGTTGAGCAGAACTTGCCCGGACACGGCGGCGACGGGTGGCTCGCTCGTGCCGCAACCCACGGCGAACGCGATCAGGAGCGACGGAAAGACGAAACGCATGAACGAAATCCTCCGGAAAATCGCCCACCCGTCGCGACGACGGGCGGGCTTGTTCGGCTTCACTTGAACTTGGCCGTGCTCTTGATCGTGAAGGGCCCCTCGAGGGCGAGGTCCACCTTCACGCCGTCCATCTCGATCTTGCCGCTCATCTTCATGGTGCCGCTCGCTTCGTCCTTCACGTCGAGGCCGGTCTTGATCGAGCGCCACGTTTTGCCCTTCATGTCCATCTCGACGTTGAGATCGCCTTCGTCTTCCTTGGCGATCCCGGTGATGACGCCGGCGAGTTCGATGACGGCGCACTTCTCGCCATCCACCTCTTCGATGGCGACGAGTTTCAGCTTCATCTTTCCCTTCAGTTCCTGGATGGAGCCGCCGAAGATGCGTTGGAGGGCGGACGCGTCGACGGTCCACGAGTGGCCGACTTTCACCTTCTCGGCGGGGTACAGATCGTCGTCGTTTTCGGGCCCGATTCGCTTGTCCAGGTCCTTCTTCTGCTTGTCGTTCGGCTTGTTGTCCACGAGGGAGTGTTTCCACTTTCCGTCTTTGCTGCGCTCGCTGATGATCACTTCGCCGTGGAGATCGCCGTCCTTCGTGTCGTCCATGCTCTGGCCGCCGAGGCTGGTGCTCGCTTCGACCTTTTCCTTCACGACCTTGGTTTGAACCTTGGTCGCCTGCCGACCGTCGACCGCGAGAACCTTGATCTCTTCGTCCTCATAGGCGGTGAGGGTCTGCTTCGCGTCCAGCTTCATGCCGGCCACGGAGAGTTTGACTTCCGCGTCTTTGATCTTGAAGGTGGATTTGGTGGCGATCGTGTCGCCCTTCTTGGGGGCCGGGCCGCGGAGATCCACGGCGTCGTCGTCCCGCGCGGACAGATGGACGGCGCCCGAGAGAATCAGGGCCAGCCCCATCGCCAGCTTCATCGCACGCATGATTGTTCGCTCCTGAGTTGGCGTCTACCAGGATATCTTCGCGGAAGTCCGGGTTTGGTTCAACCCACGTCCCTCGCCGGGGTGCGTCCATGTTCAATGCAGGGACATAGGTACACCCAGCGGGCGCAGTCGAGTTGCCGGGCGTTCCGCCCGCTGGTTGAGTGTGCATGCATCGTTCTTTGGAATGGATGCTGCGGGGCAGACTTGACCGCACCGGGGATTCGGCCGATTCGGCCCTCCGGTGCGGTCGCTTCGGATTCGCGCAGGTTCCCGCTCCCTGTATCGCCGCGGGCGAGAGTTATTCGGCGACTTTCCGGCTAGACGACCTTCGCTTTGGAGTCGCTGGAAATCGCCGTGTTGCCGTGGACGTCGGCTGGCTTCTGGCTGTCCTTGATGACAAGCGCCGTGCCTTGGAATTGCCTGATCGTGTTCCCGGTGACGACCACAGTGGCTTTCGTGGCATATTCACCGCACGGCAGCCGATCTCGCCTCCCGTTTGATGGATCCCCGTTTGACTCCTGCTCGACTCCCACTTGCTTGACGGCCGTATGGACGGCCCGTATCCATTTCGACCTCCCTTTATCCGGAGGTGGTCGACGATGACGTTCGCAGAGGCAGTGGCAGAGTTGTGGGCGAAGTACCCGAAGGCGGATCTGAGCCCGTCCGTAAAACGCGGCACGGCCTTCAGCCGGGCAGCCCGTGTCACATTTAAGCAGGACAAGAGCGGGATGTACTCGGGCCAGGACGCGGACGGGACCGAGGTGCTGGTCTATTTCAACGACACTGCCAATGTGATTAGCTGTACCGAGATCGAAGCCGACCTCGGCCCCGACGAAGAGTGACGGCCGCTCGACATCGCTTGCCCCTCCCCGTCAGCACCGCCCGATTTCGCGGCGGGTGCGGTTCTCGATCACGTCAGGCTCCAGGTGAAGTTCAGCCGGGCAGAGTCCGCGATTCGGGCTTGTTCAACGGATGCTGATCCTTCCGGCCGTCCATCATCACCGCGACCCACTCGGCCAACCGCCGTCCGAGCAGACGACATGCGTCTTGTACGTCCGACTCATTCGGCGTCTGGGCGGCAATCGCTCCGTAATGCGGCGTCATCGTCTTCCCCGAGTAGTCCGTCACCCCGAACACTAGGAAGCCGAAGTTCATCAGAACCGTGAGCAGCGATTGGCAGGCCATCTCGGCCCCGCCGCCCCACCCGCCCGAGGATGAGAACGCACAGGCGATCTTCCCGTCCACCTTGCCCCAGTGATTGAACATCGTCTCGTCCCAGAATCGCTTCATCTTCCACGAGAGGATGCCCATGTTGGTTGGGCTTCCGACCGCGAGCCCGTCGCACCAGTACACATCCTCGGGGACGGCGGCGAGCACTTCGCGCACCCGGACATCGACGCCGGGAATCAGTTTCGCCCCGTCGGCCACGAGATCAGCCATCTTCGCGGTGTTGCCGCTCGCCGACTGGAACAGCACGAGAATCTTGCCCATCTGCGCTTCGCCTCCGTCGCATTGCCGAACTCGCTCGATGGCTTCAATCTACAACGCGACGCAGTGTGTTCCCGTTCGAGCGGGTCGATCATGCGGCCCTATACTGACTCGACTTACGGAGCTTCACATGCCGCGTGCACTCATCGTCATCGACGTGCAGAATGAATACTTCACCGGCGCGTTGCCGATTACCCACCCGGTCGGACACCTGGACAACATCCTGAAGGTGATGGACGCTGCATCGGCCGCGAAGGTGCCCACCGTGGTCGTAAGGCACGCGCAACCCGACCCGAAGTCGCCGGTGTTCTGCAAGGGCAGCAAGGAGTGGGAACTGCATCCGGCGGTCTCTGACCGCCAACGCGATGTCCTCGTGGACAAGCATCTGCCGGGCAGCTTCACGCAGACCGAGTTGGACGCATGGTTGAAGGCCCGAAGCATCAACACCGTCGCCATCGCCGGGTACATGACGCAGATTTGCTGCGACACCACGGCCCGGCAGGCGATGCACCTCGGCTACAAGGTCGAGTTCCTGAACGACGCCACCGGCACATTGCCCGTGTCCAACTCGGCCGGCAGCGTGACCGCGGAAGAACTCCACCGCTCCATCTTGGTCGCCCAGCAGATGTTCATCTCGGAAGTGCTCGACTCGGCGGCTTGGATGCAACGCCTGTGATTGGAGCAACTCGGCGAAATGAGCGTCTCCTTCCCTATTTCGCAAGCACCGTGACCGAGAGGTCCGTCAACTTGCCGGCGAACGGCTTGCCCTTCGAGTACATCGCGACGGGCTGGCCGTTGTCGAGGCCAACGCAGAAGTCTTCCTGAGGCTGACGCGGGATCGGCCCCGGAGCCTTGGCCGTGACCGCCTTCTGATCACCCACCGTAAGAGTCAGGGTACCGTCCTTGGCGACGCTGGCCTTAATGGCCACCGCGCCTCGGATCGGTTCGGACTGCACGTCGGTCACGTGGTTCGCGGCCGTCCGCACCGAGAAGACCACACGACCGTCCTTCAGGTGAAGCGCGTAGCCCAGCGCGGATCCGCCGTGGGCCAGGATGATCGTGTCCCGGAGTTCGGTTTCCACCCGACAGGTCAGGTTGAACGCCTGCCCGCCAATCTGTGGTGCGGCGGCGGACTTCACGACGCCTCCCGGTTTCAGTTTGTCCAATTCGGCGGGCTTTGCCGGCGTGTCCTTCGCTTTCGGCTCTTCGACTGTCGCATACAGCGTCACCGGGTTGGCCACCGTGCCGGCCGGGCGACGCGACTTCGGTTTCTGACCGCCGATTTCCGCACTCATTGCATCAGCCAACTTCTTGAGCTTCTCGACCACTGCGGGATTCTTCTCGGCCACGTTCGTCGTCTCGGCGATGTCCGAATCGAGGTTGTACAAGCGCGGGTTGGTGTCTGTGTCGGCCGCAGCTTTGCCGCCGGTGGCATCGGGCTGCGGCACGAGCGCCAGCTTCCACGGACCCTGACGGATTGCCTGGAGGTTGTACCCGGAGAAGTAGTAGTGCGTCTCCCGCGGCGACTCCTTGTTCTTACCGAGCAGTATGGGCGAGAGGTCGCGGCCGTCGATCACCGGCTCGGCCGGCACGGTGCCGCCCGCAAGCGTCACAAACGTGGGAAGCAGGTCGATGGTCCCGGCGACTGCGTCGACCGAGGTCTTGGGTGCGATGGTACCCGGCCACCATGCGATCGTGGGCACGCGCACGCCACCCTCCCACGTCGTTCCCTTGCCGGCGCGAAGCGGCTTTGCGCTGCCGCCGTCCGCGCCCTTGATCAGCCACGGCCCGTTGTCACTCGTAAACACGACGAGCGTCTTCTCCGACAACCTGAGTTCCCGGAGTGTGTCCAGCACCTGACCGACGCTCCAATCCACCTCCTCGACCCAATCGCCGAAGCGGCCGTTCGCGGACTTCCCGCGGAACTTCTCACCGGCGTGGATCGGAGTGTGCACCGCCGTGTGCGGCATGTACAGGAAGAACGGCTTGTCCTTGTTCGTCCTGATGAAACCAACCGCTTCCTGCGTGTAGCGTTCCACGACCGTACTCTGTTTCTCGTCGGTGAGCAGTTCGAGCACCTTCTCGTCTCGCAACAGCGGCACGACGCGCTCACCGGTCTCCTTGGACTTCCGCTGCATGTCGTTCGAGTACGGGATGCCCATGTAGTGATCGAAGCCCTGCTTCGTCGGCAGGAACTCGGGCTGGTCGCCAAGGTGCCATTTGCCGACGCACTGGGTCGCATAGCCCAGCGTCTTCAATCGTTCGGCAACCGTCACTTCGTTAGGATGCAGCCCCTGCGTCCCGGCCGGGAAGAACACACCCGGCACCGAGACCCGCGCTCCGTAGCACCCCGTGAGCAACTGCGCTCGCGAGACCGAGCACACCGGCGCGGCGTAGAAGCTGGTCAGCTTCAGACCCTCGCTCGCCATGCGATCGAGGTGCGGCGTCTTCTGCTTCGTCGCGCCGAACGGGCCGATGTCTGCGTACCCGAGGTCATCCGCGAAGATGACGACGATGTTCGGCTTCTCGACCGCACGGGCCGGAGACGCACAGGCGAGAGCAAGCGTGAGAATCAGGAGAGGTCGCATGGCAATGGCTCCGAGTGCACGACCGCGTGTCACGCCTTGTAGCGGTATGCCCAAACGAGGGTGCCGTCGATCACGACAAGTACTTTTGCCGCGGGATCGAAATAGGCCAGCCGCTTGTTTCCGGTCGGCATCGGGTCGCCCTCCGGAACGCGTTTCGACCATGCCGCCTTGTCCGGATCGTACGCCCAGACGCTATTCGTTTGAAATTGAACCAGTAGCCCGTGGCCGCTGACCGGATCGTGATACATCACTGACCGGGCATCATGGTCGTACGGCGACCGGCCGTCGTCCTTGTCGCCGGTCAGCACTTTCCGCCACTCGTTCTTCTTCGGATCGAAGCGGAAGGTGTCATGAAGCCGAGGGGTGACTTCAAAGGACCGATCGTCGATGTGGTTTATCTTCCCGCGGGGTATCTGATCGGTGCCGGAAGCAGCGAGGGTCGCGAGGCGCTCTGGTTCTGGAAACCGGGCGAAACTGAAGACACGCACTCCATCAAGTATCATGGCTTGGGCGATCCTGACGTCATCCGAATTCCGCTTCAATCACTGATTGCAAGCAAGTGGCTTGCGAATTGTTTATCGTGCCGCATCGGACAGGCCGGGGATGTCCTTGAGTGCGGCGCGTGCCACTCGCAGCACATTCCCGCCAAGGATTTTGCGGATATCGTCGTCCGAGTGGCCCCGTTGGACCATGCCGACAGTGAACAGCGGAAAGTTCGTCCAAGCAAGTGTTCGCTGAGGGTCAGTCGCACCCTCAAGAGTCCCCTTCGGCCACAGAGCCTCGAATCGTGTTCTCGATTTGCGGACCTGCCCTCGCGGCTGACCGTCGCCCGGCCTCGGCGGAGAAGCATGGGCGACATCCGTCCCGATGGCGACATGATCCGCGCCGAACTTCCTGACAAGGTAGTCGATGTGGTCGAGGAAGGCCGTGATGCCTCCTCCGAGGAAGCTCGGGATGCAGCACACGCCGACGTAGCCGCCAGTCTCGGCGATCGCCTTCACCACGTCGTCCGGCTTGCAGCGGATGTTCTTGTTCACTGCAGCCGCGGCGGTATGACTGGCGACCATCGGGCGGGAAGAGGCCTTTGCCGTCTCAAGGCTTGTTCGCCAGCCGCTGTGGGCCACGTCTACAATCACTCCCGTCCGATTCATTTCGGCAATGGCGGCCCGCCCAAGGTCGCTCACTCCGCCGTCGGCGGCTTCTCCGCATCCGTCACCGAGCATGTTCCGCCGGTTGTAAGTGAGGTGCATCATTCGGATGCCGAGTTGGAAGAAGACACGGATGTGCTTTAATTCGTCCTCGACCGTCGCCCAACGCTGGTTCAGCGGCACTCCATTGCCGGTGAGGTACAGGCAGTACTTTCCGGACTTCTTCGCAGCCTCAATGTCGTCCGGCGCGGCGGCGCGAGACATGAACCCGCGAAGGGTGTCCGTCACAAAGGTGAACCGAGCCAGGCGGGCGAGCAACCGGAGCGGGTCTTGCCCCTCCTCACCGGCGTTTTGAAAGATGCACGTCACTCCGGCGGCACGCCATGCGGTCTCGAACTCGGCCCGCTCGATCGGATCGGCCACGCACCGAATCATCCCCGTTTCTTCCCGCATGTCCTGAAGTTCGGCGTCCGACGCTCCGGCATCGTATGCCTGCCTCAGCGCGTCCGCATCGAGTGCGGCGCGAGGTGCGAATCCGTAGGCATCGAAAACCAATGACTCCGCATGCAGTCTCAGGCCGTGCTCGAGTTCGCGTTCATTCGGCTTGAGTGACTTCAGTCCGGCCGAGCGGGCTTGCTCCATAATCGGCGTGAGCTTGGCCGGTGGCGCGGCATGGACTCCCGAGACACCGCCGACCAACGCGAGCCCCGCGGACGCGGCGACGAAGTCACGGCGGTCCATCATGATCCCCCTGTGTCAACAGCGCGAGATGCTCGCGATCATTCCAGACCCACGCGGACGTGCAAGCGGGCGAAGGCGGTCTCGCCCCGGCCGTTGGTTCTTTCGACACGAACGAGATCGTGTCCGGGTTTCCCATACCGGTGAATCGATCTCCACGGTGACCTCGGCGACGCGGACCGCGTTCCGCAAGTCGTCCCGTGTCTCCTTCAGGTCGATCAGCTTGACTGTCGCTTTCTTGCCGCCAACAAGTTCGTTTTCCTGCAACTCACCGACTTTCAGATCCACGGTTCGTACGAGGGAGTCGCAATCCGGTCTCGCGGGCCCCGCGACGGACAGATTGGCCGAACAAAGGAGGTTCGAGACCAAGATAAGATATGAGGGGGGGTGCCACTGATTCTGGAGTTATGTCCCCGGACTCTGACCGGCGCTTTCAAAGAAATGGCCCGGTCAGTCCCGATCCCCGCTGTATATGGCCCAGTCTTACATTCCGTCGAAATCGTACCGATACACTCGCCATCCGAGAGGGTACAATCAGCGGAACTTCATCGGCTCACGTTACCCGCAATTTTGGCAGCCGTATGCGAATGGCATTCTGTTGTCTGGTGTTCCTGCTACCGAGCGTGGCTCGCGCCCAGAACGACGCGACCTCAATCGAGAAGCCGGTCGCACAGTGGCGATTCGAAGAGCCGGGGGAACCCGGTGTAACGAACGAGCGGCGGAAGTTCCTTGAAGCCGGCCCGCGACTGCCGACGTATCCCGCGTTCACCGCCTCGAACCAGTCGATGAGCTTTGCAGGCGACCGACCCGCGATCACCATTCGTGAGGCGGATCTCCCGCAGGCCCGCCTCCGCTTCACCCTCAACGATTCGATCACGATCGAAGCTTGGGTCAAAGTCGCGGACCTCTCCAACGGCAGCTACGCCTACCTCATCGGCAAGGGACGCAACCAGCGGCCCGGATTTCCCGAGAAGAACCAGAACTACGCACTTCGCTTGAAGGGGGAGAACGACGAAGCCCGCATCTCCTTCCTGTTTGCGAGCGAGCCTGGCGGTGGGAAAGCGGCCGACTGGCATCGCTGGACGAGCAGCACCGGGTTCAACACCGCCGGCTGGCATCACGTGGCAATCGTCTACACCTTCGGCAAACCGGAGTCGATCCACGGCTATATCGACGGCGCAAGCGTGAAGGGGACTTGGGACATGGGTGGGGCGACGCCCCGGGCTCCGGTCGCGGACGCGGACGACCTGACGCTGGGCTCGGGGAACGGTGGCGGTGCCGGCAATACGTTTCGTGGCTGGCTGGATCACGTCACCCTGTGGCGCAGTGCGCTGCCGGACGACGTGCTGAGGAACCGTTATCAGTTCATTCCGCCTCCGCCGGTGGTCAAACGCAGCGACCTGCCGAAGGGCGACGTACTGGTTCAACTGTGCGAGTCGGGACTGCCCAATCGCAACGCTTGGCCGGACCCGCCGCCGCCGGCCACCGAACAGTACCGCGAGCCGTGTTTCGGCTTCTTCGAGGTGCCGCACAAGTACGTCGATACCGGTGTCCGCGGGGACCGGCCGAACCCATACCTGCTCCGTGCGGCCGCGACGGTGCCGATTCCCGCGGGCCGACATCGGATCCTGCTTCGCGGCCGGGGCGCGGCCCGCCTCTACTTCGACAACAAGCTTCTGCTCACCACACCGTTTCCGCCCACCGACAGCAGCGGGCATGGGTCCGTTCGCACCGTGGAGAGCTACCTGAACCTCGGGCCCGACTTCCGCTTCGCCCCGCCGGGCAATCGGGAATCATGGACCACGTTCGAGTCAAACGGTGGCGAAAGCCTCGTCGTGCTTGAGACGATCGTTGGGAACCACCTCGGGAATGGCCGGCGACGGCCGGAACTGGGCGAGACGGTGGTCGCGATCTCGATTGCCGGTCAGGAATCGTGGCGCCTGCTCGCACCGGGCTCGCGGGTCGTGCCGTACACCGATGCGGGGTGGGCCGCCTATGAGTCCGAACGTCGGGAGCACTCGAACCGGGTGAACGCCGCGTCCCGTGCTGCCAAGCGCAACGAGCATGCGACCTACTGGACCCGCCGACGGGTCGAAGCCGATCGCTGGCTCGCCACGACGGCCGACGAGCGTGTTCCGCCGCTGCCTGCGGGCGCGCCGGCATTCAACCCGATCGATCACTTCCTGGCGGCGAAGCGGGAGCAACATCGGCAGCAGGCGGCCGCGCCCGCCGGGGCGATCGACTTCCACCGCCAAGTGCAACCGTTGCTCGAAGCGAAGTGTCTGGCGTGCCATGCGGGCGAGCAGGCGAAAGGCGGTTTGCAGTTGAACAGTCGAGCGACGGCGATCGTCGGCGGCAAGAACGACGGCCCTGCCGTTGTTCCCGGCAAGCCGGCCGCCAGTGCGCTCTTGGCTCGCGTCAAATCCACGGATGAGGACGTGATGCCGCCGAAGGGCGGGAAGCTGACGGCGAACGAGATCCGACTGCTCGAAATGTGGATTCAGGAGGGGGCCCACTGGCCGGAACTGAACGCGAACCACACGACATTCACCCCGCTCGCGGACGACCTCACCTTCGTGCGCCGCGTCACACTGGACACGGTCGGGGTCGTCCCCACGCCGGAGGAGATTCGTGCGTTCCTCTCCGATGCTTCACCAGAGAAGCGGAGCAAACTCATCGACCGGTTGCTTTCCGACCCGCGTTGGGCGGACCACTGGATGGGCTACTGGCTCGACGTACTCGCCGAGAACCCGAACATTATCAACCCGACGTTGAACAACACCGGCCCATTCCGCTGGTGGCTGTACGAATCGTTCCGCGACAACAAGCCGATGGATCTGTTCGTCACCGAACTGATGCGGATGCGGGGGAGCGTGCGCTTCGGCGGGCCGGCCGGGTTCGGCGTCGCGTCCCAGAACGACGTGCCGATGGCGATGAAGGGGACGGTGATCTCCTCGGCCTTCCTCGGAGTCGAGATGAAGTGCGCCCGATGCCACGACGCACCGGCCCACGTCTCGACGCAGCGCGATCTGTTTCAACTCGCGGCGCTGCTCGAAGCCAAACCCGTCACGCTTCCGGCGACCAGCACTGTCGCGCTCGGCGCGGTGCAAGAAGGCGGCCGCAAGCCGCTCATCCGCGTGACGCTCAAGCCGGGTTCGAACGTGACGGGGAAGTGGCCGTTCACGCGGTTCGTCGCGGAGGAACTCGGATCGAAATTGGCGGAAGAGCCCGGCGACCCGCGGGATGTGCTTGCGGCCCTGATCACGGCCCCCCAGAACGAACGGTTCGCCCAGGTCATGGCCAACCGTGTCTGGAAGCGGCTGATGGGACGGGGGATCGTCGAGCCGGTGGACGACTGGGAACGCGGCCGGCCATCCCATCCGGAGATGCTCCGATGGCTCGGCCGCGAGTTCGTCCGTGGCGGTTACGACCTTAAGCGACTGACTCGCGTGATCCTGACGTCGCATGCCTATCAGCGTGCGGCCGACCCGCAACTGAAGGAGACGCCGGTCCTGTTCACCGCTCCGGCCAGGCGGCGACTTGCGGCGGAACAAATCGTCGACTCGCTCTTCCAGGCCGCCGGCAAGCCGTTCGTCGTCGAGGAAGCAAGCCTGGACATCGACGGCGTTCGTGAACTCGGCAGTTCCATCACGCTCGGCCAACCACGCCGCTCGTGGATGCTGACCAGCACGTCCAACGAACGCGATCGCCCCAGCCTCTCCCTGCCGCGCACCCAGATGGTAACGGACGTGCTTCAGGCGTTCGGTTGGCGAGCGTCCCGGCAGGATCCGTTGACTGTGCGGGAAGCCGAAGCCAACGTGCTCCAGCCGGCGATTCTCCAAAACGGCCCCGTCGGCCTCTGGGTGACGCGACTGAGCGACGATCATGGAATCACGTCCGCCGCACTCTCCGCGGGCTCGGTCGATTCGCTGCTGGACGACGTGTTCCTGCGCACCCTCACCCGCCGGCCGACGGACGCCGAGCGGCGGACTTACCGCGAGTATCTTCAACCGGGCTTTGCCGATCGCGTGCGGCCGGCACCGTCGAAGCCGCCGGTCAAGCGGCAGCCCGAACCGTACGTATCGTGGTCCAACCATCTGCATCCAGAAGCGAATGCCATAATGATCGAGCGGGGCGAGCGGGCCCGTCGGGGCGATCCGCCCACGGAGCGGCTCGACCCTGACTGGCGTTCCCGGCTCGAAGATGTGCTCTGGGCTGTACTCAACTCATCTGAATTCGTGTTCCGACCGTGAGTGACGCTGCCATGAATCGCCGAGAGTTTCTGAGTGCCTCCGCTTCTGTTGCCGCTTCATCGGCGGTGTCGTCCGCGCCGCCGCGCGGGCGGGCCGATGCCTGCATCTTCCTCTGGCTCGGGGGCGGCATGGGACAGATCGACACCTTCGACCCCAAAGCCGGCGGCCTGAACAAGGGCACGCCGAAGAAAGCCGGCTCGCTGTACGATTCCATCCCCACGGCCGTGAACGGCGTTCGTTTCTGCGAACACCTCGCGCGATCGGCCCGGCTCGCGGATCGGATGACGGCCGTCCGCACCGTCAACCACAAAGTGATTGACGAGCACGCCTTCGCCACGAACCTGGTTCACACCGGACGGGTCACCAGCGGAAACGTCGTTTATCCCTCGATCGGATCGGTGGTGGCACACGAACGGGGGGCGGCGTCCGCCGATGTGCCCCCCTACATTCTCATCGGCTACCCGAATGTCAGTCGCGGGCCGGGCTTCCTCGGCTCCCGGGCGGGCTACGTCTACCTCACGGAGACGACGTCCGGCCCCGCCGGCTTTTCCCGCCCCGCGGACGTGAGCGAACAACGCGCCGCGGAACGCCGGCGGCTGCTTGAAGCAACCGGGACCAGGGCCGCGCCGGGTTCGTCCGTCGCGGAGTACGAGTCGGCCCAGGCCGAAGCCGCGCGCCTCGCCGGCCCGGATTTCCTCAAACACTTCGACCTGAAGACCGAAACGGCGGACCTTCGGGAATCCTACGGCGGCGAGTTCGGGCAACGATGCTTGCTCGCCCGGCGGCTGGTCGAGGCCGGTGTCCGCTTCGTCGAAGTCTCCCACAATCTGAACTTCCTGAACGGCACCGGCTGGGATGTGCATAACGAGGGGATCAACAATCAGCACCTGCTCATCCGGGAACTCGATACCGCGCTGGCCGCGCTGATTCGAGACTTGGAGACACGGAAGCGGTTGGACCGCACGCTCGTCGTGGTCGGAACGGAATTCGGCCGCCCGCCGGAGTTCGACGGCGGCGGCGGACGCGGCCATCAGGGCACGGCCTTTTCGCTCCTCCTCGCCGGCGGCGGACTCAAACATCGCGGTGCCCACGGCGTCACCGACGACCTCGGGAAGACCATCGTGAAGGATCCTGTGTCCCTCCCGGACTTCCATGCGACGATCCACGCTTCGCTGGGCATCGATCCGAGGAAGGAATTGTTCGACGGCCCCCGGCCGGTCCCCATCACGGACGGCGGCACCCCGGTCGCCGCGCTCATGAGTTGATTCGGATGCGCGACGCAGTAACGACCACGCATGGGTACCCCGGGACGCCGCCACCTCGTGTGGAAGCATTGCAACTCGAAGTATCAGCCTCGGTCCTCGAGCGGAACATTGCTTGGAGAACAGCGGCGCGGCCGATGAATCACCGATGCGGACCAGTTCGACCTGCTGTTGGCGGCGGACACGGCAGGTGCCGAGCATTTAGGGCCACGTGGGTCAGATCACTTCGGGCAGCGCCTTCCACTCATCGACGAGGAAATGCGGTCGGCCGCTGAAATCCGGGAGCGTCGCCGCGTGCGGGTCGATCCCGAAGTGGTGATACAGCGTGGCGTGAACTTCGCCGAAGTGTACGGGGCGTCTCGCGATCGACCCGCCGGTGCGATCGGTGGCCCCGATCACTTGGCCGGTTCGGAACCCGCCGCCCGCGAGCAGACCGCCGCCCACCTGCGGCCAGTGGTCGCGTCCAGCGTCCTTGTTGATCTGCGGGGTGCGTCCGAACTCGCCCCAGGCGACGACGGCGACATCCTCGTCCAGTCCGCGATCGTGTAGGTCCGAGATCAGCGCGTGCATCCCGTGATCGAACCATGGGAAGTGGGTGTTCTTGCACTCGCTGAAGTTGTTGCTGTGGAAGTCCCAACGACCGAAGTTCAGCGTCACCACCCGCGCCCCGGCCTCGACCAAGCGGCGAGCCATCAGAAAGTGTTCGAGGTTTCGTGGCGCGCCGTCGCCGTACCGGTTCGGGTCGCCCTTGCCGTAACGCTCTCGGACGAGCAGTGGTTCCTTCGACAGATCGAGGGCTTCCAGCATCTTGTTCGAGGTCAGGATTTCGAGCGACTGGCGCTGGAGCGAGTCCAGACCGTCGAGACTTCCGTTCGTGTCGAGTCCGCGACTGATGCTATCGAAAGACTTCAAGAGGCTCATCCGGTCGGCGAGGTGAACCGAATTGCTCGCATTCGGCGTCACGTTCTGGCGGATCGGACCCGACGGGCGAAACGCGCCATGGGCGACGCCGAGAAACCCGGGGTGGCCGGGCGACCCGTATGGCGGGTGCCCCGCGTCGGGGGCGAGGCCGAAGAACGGGGGCACCGACCCGTTCGACGAACCGAGCACCTTCGAGATCGTCGAACCAATGGACGGCCACCCGCCGGGCGGTTGCTTCTGCACCGTGCGCCCGGTGTAGCAGATGAACGAATCGTGGTCGCCGCTCGGTGATCCGTACACCGACCGGAGCGGGACGAGCTTGTCCGCAATGGAGGCCAGCTTCGGCAGGTGTTCGCAGAACTGAATGCCGGGCACCTTCGTGTTGATAGGCTTGAACTCGCCGCGGATCTCCGCAGGCGCGTCCATCTTCAGGTCGTACATGTCCTGGTGCGGCGGCGCGCCGACCATGTAGATCATGATGACCGCTTTGTGCGACCGGCTGATCCCGGACGCCTGTTCCGCGCGCAACAGTCCCGGCAGCGAGAGGCCGCCCAATCCCAACGCGCCGATCTTCAGGAACTCCCGGCGGGACGTACCAACGGCTGATGAACGCGGCGTTCCAACAACGGAGAGCATGGCGAGATCCTTCAGCGGAAGGTGCGGATGTTCGATGTTCGGTGGGCGGCGTGGATCGCTGACGCGACAGTCCGCCATCAGCAAGCAAGCAGAACGAGATTGTACCCGCGTTTCGCGCGAGTGAGAAGCATTCTTGTGGTGCGATTGCGTTGGAACAGCCTGTGATTCGTCTCTTCGATTTCAGCCCATCCCGGCCGTGCCGCGCGATGGCATCCGCTTTGGGTCATTGGACGTGTATCAAGAGAGGTGATCGTCCGATTTCCCGATGTCGCGAGGAGCCACGATGGCCGAGCAGGGACCGTCCCCGGTTTTGTTCTTCGACACGATCAACGCCTACCAGCGGACCGAGGCGCTGCGCGCGGCGATCGAACTCGATCTGTTCACGCGGATCGCGGCAGGCGAACGCACGGCGGAGCAGCTTGCCGCTGCCTGCCAAGCGTCGCCGCGAGGCATTCGCATTCTGGCCAACTACCTCACGACTCTGGGATTCCTTCGCAAAAGCAAGGAACAGTACGAACTGACGGGCGACGCCGAGGTGTTCCTCAACCGCAAGTCCCCGGCTTACCTCGGCGGGACATTGGAGTTTCTGCTGACGCCCCAGTTGAAGGAGAGCTTCCAGCACCTTACCGCGGCGGTTCGGCGCGGCGGAACGGCGGTCTCGGACGAGGGAACCGTTTCACACGACAACCCGATCTGGGTCGCGTTCGCCCGCGCGATGGCACCCATGATGCAACTTCCGGCCCGCATGCTCGTCGATCGCGTGGGCGGCGACCGCGAACGGCCGATCCGCGTTCTCGATGTCGCCGCCGGGCATGGGATCTTCGGCGTCTCGATCGCCGAACGGTATCCGCACGCGCATATCACCGCCCTGGACTGGCCCAACGTACTTGCAGTCGCGACGGAGAATGCCAAGCGGGCGGGTGTGGCGGAACGCCATGTCCTGCGTCCCGGGAGTGCGTTCGAAGTCGATTGGGGTGGGCCGTACGATCTGGTCTTGCTGACGAACTTCTTCCATCACTTCGACTTGGCGACCTGTCGGGATCTGGCATCGAGAGCGTACGCGGCCCTCGCCCCCGGTGGTCGTGCGATCACACTGGAGTTCATTCCCGACGAGGATCGGCTCAATCCGCCCTCGACGGCCTCGTTCGCGCTAACGATGCTCGCAACGACGGCGCATGGGGACGCCTATACCTTCGCGGAGTACCAGCAGATCTTCCAGAAGGCCGGCTTTCTTCGCAGCGAGCTATTCGCACTACCGCCGACGGCTCAGCAGGCGGTGATCTCATACAAGTGACGGAGGTCTCAGCGATCCAGGTCGGCTTGAGGTCGGACCCCGATCAGTCTTTGCTTCCGAGGTATCCGCCGAGCGTCTTGAGGAGTTGAGCCGGGTCGTCGCTGGCGAGCGACTCCGGCCGGTGGGCCAGCAGCGGCAGCACCTCCGCCTTCGTGCCCATGCCGGTGCCGAGGTGGAGTTCGAGGCCCAGCTTCCGCACCCGCGACACCAGGGACTCGTCCGCCAGCCACTTCGGCCACAGGCGAATCACCCTCACCCCGGCCTTCGCAAACGGTTCGATGTCGTCCGCCGTCGGGACGAGGCCGATTTGCCGGGCTTCGGGAAGCAGCTTGCGGAACTGTTTCGCGTGCTCGACGGATCGGATGCCCAGAACGAGACGCTTCGGCTCCCCGAACTCCCGGACCTCCTCGACGATCGCCTTGATGTACTTTTCGTCGTCTTCCTTCAAGTCGATCATCACGCCGATTTTCCCCTTCGCGAGTTCGAGTATCTCGCGGAGCGTCGGCACCCGCTCACCTTTGAACTTCGCGTCGAACTTCACCCCGGCGTCCAGTTTCTTGATCGCGGCCAGAGTCAGGTCCGCCACCTTTCCCGTTCCGTCCGTGGTGCGATCCACATCGGGGTCGTGGAGGCATACCAGCACTCCGTCCTTCGTGGTCCGCACATCCACTTCCGCGACGTGGGCCTTGGCCTCGATCGCCCGACGGATGCTCGCAAGCGTGTTCCCGGGCCGGTCGCCGCACGACCCCATGTGGCCGATGACCTCTTTCACTCCGGCAGCCGCCTTGGCCGGTTCGGGCGGTTCGGCGGCGAGCACTTGCACGGGAGCGAAAAGGGCCATGATGGCCAAGCGTGCGAACATCGTGACTCCCCAAGACAACATTGTCACTTACGTAACGAGCGAGTGAACTCTGGAATCCGACGCCTTCACTTCCCGACCTTGATGAGAGCCGTACCGGTCTTAACAAGGAAGGCCCCCTCGACTGCGGCCACGCCGTAGACCCGTCCTTTGCCCGGCAACTTGTTCTCGGCAAGGACATCCATCTCCTTCCCGGCCTTCAACACGACACAGAGGCCGTCCCGCGTGAAGAAGTACACGCGACCCGCGCCTCCGATCGGCGAGGCCCAGCACGACGCCGGGAGCCGGGAATCCCAAATGCCCTTTCCCGTCGCCGGATCGAAGCAATACGCGACGCCTTCCCGATTCACCGAGTACCCGAGCCCTTCGTACACCAAAGGCGATCCGAAGGACGACGTTGCATCGGCGGATCGCCAGGCCACGCGTTCCTTGCCGTCGATGCGGAGCCCCGCCTGCGACGCCTTGTCGCTCGACCCGACCAGCATCAACTTGTCGGCGATCGTCGGTGAAGCGACCGTGTTCCCGGAGAGTCCGCTCAAGTCCCAGATCTTCTCCCCTGACTTGACATCGAATGCCGCGGCGATGCCGCTCGAACTGACAAGCACGGTCGGCTTCTTATCGGTGCCGACGTGAACGGTGGGCGAAGACCACGACGAGCCGAAGGCGTGCTCGGTTCTCCACCGGTCCTTCCCCGTGGCCATATCCACGGAAAGCAGGTATGGGCTTCCCTGCGTGACCAAGATGAGCAGACTGTCACCGGCGGGCACCGGCGAGCTTCCCAGCCCGTGGTTGCCGGTGAACGGGCCGAAATCCTTGACGAGATCCCGACGCCACAGTTCATTGCCGGAGTGATCGAATGCGAGCAGGTCGCCGCTCTCGTACATCGCGAACACGCGATCCGCCGTGACGACCGGTGTCGGCGCGCCTTTGCTCACGTAGTCCGAACTCTTGATCCGCTGTGACGCCGGGAATTGCTTCTGCCACGCGATCTTTCCGGAGGCCAAGTCGAGGCAGAGTAGGTGAAGCGTCTCCTTGGATTCGCCTTCGACCGCGATGACGAAGACCTTGTCCTTCCAGACGACCGGGCTGGACTGGCCGTATCCCGGGAGCTTGGCTGTCCAAGCGATGTTCTCGGTTGCGGACCACTTCAGGGGAAGCTGTTTCGCCTGCGTGATGCTGTCTCCGCTGCCGCGAAAGGCCGGCCATGTCTCGGGCGGCGAGGCGGACCACGCGGTGGAACCGGACCCACAGAGCATCATCAAGGCCGCAACGATTCGCATGACTCAGTCCCCGTAAGCCTGTCGAACTGGCATGATCAATCTACCGTAACGAGTACGTTGGCCTTCAAGACCGAGAGGATCTGGAATGCCGGGTCGGGTCAAGAAATCTTCAGGCTCCAAGGGAAATCGGGCTTCCTGAGGTCTGCCATCATCGCGCCGGACGGCTCTCGGCTGGCAACGGTCGGTCTGGATAGTAAGACCGGCATGGCGAAGTTCTGGGATCTCGAACGCAGGACAGAACTGTACCAACTCGGCGAGACCGTAGGGGAGGGTCAGCGGCTCTCTCAAGCGAGCATAGGTTTCCGCGGCCGCGTCCCACTCTCTCTTGGTCCCAGCTTGAAATCGCACGCCCCCACACTGCCCCCCCCGGCGACTTTCACGGGTCTTCCAATCGCTTGCTATCCGATTGCAGAATGTTGCGGTGACGCATCGCCTCCCGTCTGAAGCACAGCCTGTAATGAACAGAGAGCTGACAATTCAATAACCACGTGACGTGCTTTCCAGTCGAGAGTGGACCGAGTGTGCTACGGTTTCGGCCGAAGCTGGCGCAGGGTCACTCGCTGTTGCAGCACCACTTGGCCCGATTCCTCGCGGACCTGAAGCCGCACCACCGGGTCGGGCTGCTCCCAGTCGATCAGCACGGTGCCGAAGTTGATGTCGAAGTAGGTCAGCCCCACGCGGTACGAGTTGATCTCATTCGCGAACCGCACCTTGGTCTTGGTGAAGTTCCCGCTGGGCGTGTTCGGGCTGCTGGAGCAGACGTCGAACAGCGTGTAGCCAACGCCGTCCGTGTGATCGGCCGGCAGCCGGGAGATCTCGGCTAGGTGCCGGTCGCCGGTGAGAAATACGACACCGTTGGCCCCGGTGTCCTTGACGAGCTTGAAGAGCCGCTTGCGCTCCAGCGGGAAGTTGCCCCACATCTCCGACCCGTGCTCGTCGGGCACCACCTGCACCCCGGAGCCGATCAGCCGCAGTTCGGCCGGCACCTTAAGTTGCTCTTCGAGCCATTTCCACTGGGCCTCTCCCAGAACGGTGGCGTCCTTGTGGGTGTTCGGGGCATACTTGCCGCGGAACCCGTCGCCCGGCTCGCCCGGCTTGAAGCCGATCTTCAGCGGGCTGCGGAAGTACCGAGCATCGAGCAGAATCAGTTGCACCCGCTTGCCTGGCGGGCCGAACACCTGTGCCGAGTAGACGCCCTCGCGGGACCACCGCGGGTCGTCTTTGGGAGCCTCGAAGAAGTCGAGGAAGAGCTTCTGCGACTCCTTCTTCTTCGGATACTCGGCTCCGGCGTCGTTGCCGCCGTAGTCGTGGTCGTCCCACGTCGTCCTGACGCTGTACATTACTAATGCTCCTCCAAATCCTTGGTCAGCGGACCACGGGTTATGCGGATTGGCGAATCGGCAACGTGCCGAGACTGCCGACCGGGAGCTCTCATCATCGGTCCGCCCTAGGACCACCCTCGACGGCTGCGACTGTGTGCAGGGTCGAGCGTAACCGAGCTCGCGCGATTCCAAGTCTTCTTGGATGCGGCTCAATTGCGTAAACGCAATTGCCGTCGTCGAGCTTCCCCGTTCCACAATCCGAGAGCTTCCATGACACCCACATACATGACGGTGCACGAGTTCAGCGCGCATGCTCGACTCAGCGAAGCGACTGTCCGCAGGCTCTGCGAGCGGCATCAGCTTCATTTCATTCAACCCGGCGGTCCAGGCACCAAGATTCTGATCCGCGCCGACACGCTGGATTCGGGATACACGAGCCCCCCGCCGGCAATTCCCAAACCTGCACGACGGAGACGTCGAGGCGGGTGGCGCGACTAACCCACAACCCAGGAACTAACACCTTTATGCCTAAGAAACGGCAGAAGGAGGCAATCCGGGGAGCCTACTTCGTGTGGCTCCTCGGTCGCCGGAACGGGGTCTGGCAAGCGGATGGCCGCAGTAATCCGCATAACGCCGGGCGACATACTCTCGAAACAGAAAACAGGAACGAGGCCCTCAAAGTTCTTCATGAACTGGACCTCAGAATGGCTGTCAAACTGGGTCTTGCTGATCCATCCGTCCTGAAGCAACAGGACGGGTTCGCTCTTCTGACGATGGAGGACGGGCGTAAGAAGTACGAACTCTACTGCTCCAGACCTGCGATCGAACGCGGCGTGACCGAAACGACGAAGGCACGGTACAAGCCTGTCCTCGACAAGTTCCTAGCCTTCGCCAAAAGCGAGAAGATTCAATACTGGCAACAGGTCACCACGGAGCCGGTCAGGAAGTACCTGAAGATGCTGGAGGACGACGAATACGCAGTCGCCACTGTTCATTTCGAGATGACCACGATCAAGTCGATCGTGGGCTGGATGATCAAGGAAGATCTGCTCTCGCCGTCCCACAGGCTTCGGGTCTGGGGCCCGAGGGGTCGTGAGACGACCAGGTATTGCTACTCCCCCGAAGAAGTGGAGGCGATGATTCGGTATTGTCGCAGCAACACCGACCTTGAGTGGCTTGGAGAGGTCATCATGACGCTCGCGCTGACCGGCTTACGGATCGGGGAACTGGTCGCGCTGCAATTCTCGAATCTGGACCTCCCGAAGGGCTTCATTCGCTTGGTCGATTCGAGTCGAACTGCACGCAAGTCCGAAAGGAAGGATGCGGCTCGGCTCAAGTCGCATTACAACCGCGACGTGGCAATCCATCCAACGCTGCTTCCCATTCTGGAGGGACGTCCCAGACATTCTGATAACCGAGTCTTCCATGGCCCCAGGGGTGGGAAGCTGAAAGCCGACACGGTCCGGAACGTCCTGCGCCGTGAGGTACTCCCTGCGTTGGCAGACCGGTTTCCTGGACAGGATGGTAAACCCGGCATTCTGGCCGGGTGTGTTCACTCCTTCCGGCACTTCTTCGTGTCCTTCGTGGCGAATTCGGGCATACCTCAGCAGACGCTCATGGCTTGGGTTGGCCATCGAGAATCATCGATGATCCTGCACTACTATCACTTGCAAGAAAAGGAAAGCCAGCGACAGATGCAGAAGATTCCCTTTCCGGTCTTCTCCGATCAAGCCCCTGGGGGCAAACAGCAAACCGCTCCGAAGCCGAGTCAGGAGTGAAACTTCTCGACTCGCAGACTGGTAGGTAGAATGCGACGGCAGGCTTTCCCGGCGCAGTTCGCGCCGACCTGCCCGAGCAAAGAATCGCGTCGAAGCGTGATCAGACGACGAGCGGAGAGAGTTGGGCGATTTGATTGGCACACGATTGCCACAATCGTTGTGTGCCAATCAAATCGGCTTCTCCAATCGGGTAGGAGGCGGGATTGCCCGCCGTCCTCCCACACCACCGGACGTACTGACGTATCCGGCGGTTCCTAAATTGCTTGCAACGTCTCATACCGACCGACGAGATTCACCAAACCGAGCG
>Ga0169931_10000505_pt1 | contig 64075 bp, 53 predicted proteins | sample Kivu_15m_20L_FD_129675 | JGI IMG/M metagenome (GOLD analysis project Ga0169931, IMG submission 129675) | Freshwater microbial communities from Lake Kivu, Western Province, Rwanda to study Microbial Dark Matter (Phase II) - Kivu_15m_20L... | ecosystem: Environmental > Aquatic > Freshwater > Lake... | reverse complement strand
CCCATCCACTGGAAGTACATGCTGGCCTGCGGGTTCATTCTGGCAGCGGTCTGGTGCGTGTTTTTTCTCTGATCCAGGCCCGCTTGACCCAAGATTTCAAAGTGATATCATTCCAATAGCTAACCTGGTTTTAGTTGGCCAAGGAGTGTGTCATGATCCAGGACCGCGTGGTTTCTGCTCGTTCCGGGTATCTTCCCCTGCTGATCGGTCTGGCCCTACTGCTGGCAGGCCCTTTCAGCCTCATCTTCACAGCACCGCATTTCAGTTACTGGCCCGCATTTCAAATCGTGGGCAGCATTGCCCTGGTGGTGCTTTCCATCCTCCTTGGCATCCTCACCCTCCTCGGTTTGGTGGTGGTGAATCCCAATCAGTCCCGGGTGCTTACACTTTTCGGCGAGTATGTGGGCACGCTGAAGGAAGCCGGTTTCTACTGGGTGAATCCGTTCTACCTCAAGCGACTGGTTTCCCTGCGAGTCAGAACCTTCGAAACCGGCAGCCAGGCCGAATCCACCACCACCAAGGATGCATCCGGAAATGTGACCACCGCCACCGGCCCCAAGCGGCGCCAGCCGGCCAAGGTGAATGACCTCGACGGCAATCCCATCGAGATCGCCGCGGTGGTGGTCTGGCGCGTGATAGACAGCGCCCGGGCCCTGTTCGATGTGGACCATTACGAGGAATTTGTTCACATCCAAAGCGAATCAGCCCTGCGCAACCTGGCCAGCAAACATCCTTATGACAGCCATGATGACGCCCGCACCAGCCTGCGCGGCAATCCGGACAAGGTGGGTGAGGAGTTGCAGACCGAACTGCGCGACCGACTCTCCGCCGCCGGGGTGGAGGTGCTGGAGGCCCGGATCAGCATCCTCGCCTACGCCCCGGAGATCGCCGCGGTGATGCTCCGCCGCCAGCAGGCCAGCGCCATCCTTGCCGCCCGCCGCATCATCGTCGATGGCGCCGTGGGCATGGTGGAAATGGCGCTTGACCGCCTCGACGCGGAAGGCAAGGTCAAACTCGATGACGAGCGCCGGGCCGCCATGGTCAGCAACCTGCTGGTCGTCCTCTGTGGCGACAAGGATCCCCAGCCGGTGGTCAACACTGGTTCCCTGTACACTGGTTGAAGCAGGTACATCTCCCTTGGCTGAACGGAAAGCTTTCCTGTTGAGGCTCAACCCCGAGGTCCACGCCGCCATGGAGCGCTGGGCCCGGGATGACCTCCGTTCGCTGAACGCCCAGGTAGAGTTCGCCCTGCGGCTGGCTTTGGAAAGGGCCGGCAGGAAAATTGGCAAAACCGTTGACGGGGCCCCCGGCCCGGCCGACTCGGAACCAGCCACATGACCCATGCTGTAGTTTTGACCCGTGCCACCAAACGCTTTGGCAGGAAAGTCGCGGTTGACAGGCTTGACCTGTCGGTGCGCTGCGGCACCATCACCGGGTTTCTCGGTCCCAACGGATCTGGGAAAACCACCACGCTGCGGCTGATCACCCGCCTGTACGAGCCCGAGGAGGGGACCGTGGAGGTGCTGGGATCTGTCAGGGAAAAATGCGCCAGTGACCGGGTGGGATACCTTCCCGAGGAACGCGGTCTGTACCGCTCAATGAAGGTGCTCGACCTGCTCTGTTTCTTTGCCCGCCTGAAGGGGGTGCGGTCCCCCGAAGCGTCCGTGCGCGTCTGGCTTGAACGTCTGGATTTGGCGGACGCCGCCGGCCTGAAGGTGGAGGCTTTGTCCAAGGGCATGGCCCAGCGGGTCCAGTTCATCGGCGCTGTGGCCCACCGCCCCGAGTTGGTGATTCTGGACGAACCCTTCAGCGGTTTGGATCCGGTGCATGCCGCCCAGATCAGCGACGCCATCCGCGAATTGAAGGCCGGCGGGTCCACGATCATCTTGTCCACTCACGACATGGATGTGGCGGAACGGATGTGCGATTCGCTGGTGCTCATCCACCAGGGGCGCAAGGTGTTGGATGGAACCTGGGCCGAGGTGCGCAGCCGCCACGGCAGGGGCACGGTTCGGGCCCGGCTGGGGGACCGCCCCATCGACACATCCCGGCTGCCCGGCGTGGAGCGGTGCGCCGATCTGGGGGCGGAAACAGCCATGGTCATGGCCCCAGGCGGGGATTCCCAGGAGTTGCTGCGCGCCCTTCAGCAGCAAGGCCCCATCGCCCGCTTCGACCTGGGCGAATCCTCACTGCGCGAAATCTTTCTGGAACAGGTGGGTGCGACCCGCATGGAGGATGCGGCCGCCTGAGGCCCGATTTCCCATGAACAAGATCCTGGTGATTGCCGTCCGCGAATTCCGCGCCGCCGTGATGAACAAGGCATTCCTCATCAGCCTCATCATGATGCCGGTGATGATCCTGATCAGTACCAGCGCCTCCCATGTGGCGCAGGGCTGGAAAAACCCGAAGGTCCGTTCCATCGCCATCATGGATCGCACCCCCGGCAAGGGTGTTGATGCGGTGCCCACCCTGGAACTGCTGCGCGAAAAGGAAGCAGGGCAGGCCGGGGTGAAGGAAGCGGGCCCCGGCTCGGTTTTGATGCCGGGCAGCCTGTCCCTCTTGAAGTTCGAGCCGGTTCGGCCCCCCACCGGGGAAAAGGAAGCCCTGCAAGCCCGTTATGAGTTGGGACGCCGCGTGGCCACGGGCGAACTGGCGGCGTTTTTCGACATCGGCCCGGCCGCCGTGGAGGCTCAACCGACCGACCCGGAAAAAGCCGCGGTGACCTACTACACCGACCGCGCCCTGGACAAGGATGTCCTCCTGGGGGTGGGGGTCAAGCTGATCACGCTGGTGCAACTGCAGCGCAGCGCCGCCCAGAACCCCCTGCTGCTGATGCGCAAGGATCGCCGCTACACCCCGGAGGAAATGGTCACCCTGCTGGATGCCGCCGGGAAAAGCACCGGCAAGGGTCTGGTGCAGCGGGATCTGCCCGCACTCGATGAATCCGGGCAAGTGGTCGAGGGCCGGGAGGTGCAGTCCGGCCTGCGGCCGCTGGTGCCCATCTTCGCCACCATAATCTTGTTCATGGTGGTGCTCATAGGCGCCTCGCCACAGTTGCAGGGCGTGATCGAGGAGAAGATGAACCGAATCGGGGAAGTGCTGCTGGGCAGCGCCCAACCGTTCCAGATCCTCGCCGGCAAACTGCTCGGTATGACGGCGACAGGCCTGGTCCTGTCCATGGTCTACCTGGGTGGCGGCCTGATGGCCGCCCGACATTGGAATCTGGCGGGAGACCTCCGCTGGGATTTGCCCCTCTGGTTTGTGGTTTTTCAGGTCCTGGCCCTGCTGCTGTACGGATCCCTCTTTGTGGCGGTCGGCAGCGCGTGCTCCGACATGAAGCAGGCACAGACCATGCTGATGCCGGTCAGCCTGTCTTTTTCGCTGCCCCTGATGTTCCTTCTGCCCGTGATGGAGGACCCAACCGGCACACTGGCCCGGGTGGCATCATTCGTCCCCCTGGCCACCCCCACCCTCATGCTGTGCCGGGTGGCGGCGGCGCCCAACCTGCCCCTGTGGGAACCGCTTCTGGGGGCGGTGCTGGTCCTGCTCACCACGGTGGCCGCCATCTGGGTTGCGGGCCGCATTTTCCGAATCGGATACCTCACAACCGGCAAGGCACCCAGCCTGTTGGAACTCTCCCGGTGGATCTTTAGCCGATCTTGAGGTTTTCAACACACCTCGATTGCCCAACCTGCCCCAACATTCGGGGGGATAGGCCAACCGGCATTTCCGGAACCACCGTTCCCTTCCAACCCGGATTTTGCCGCATTCACCCGTTCCATCCCGCCTTTCCGCTTCGCGCTTGCCGATGTCCACGGGTGCACCCCGAGGAGCGCGCCGGTGGACCTGCTGGACTTTGAGGATGAGCAACGCCTGCTGCTGGCTGCGCCCGGTCTGACGGAGCTGCTGGCCCACTACCACTCCCAAGGGGACTCACCCTGGCGTTCGCGGTGGGACATCGAGGGCATTCCCAACCGAGAATTGCGTCGCCTGCACGCCCTGGCATTGGGGGCCGGTTGGCTGGAAATCAGCGCCGGCAACGCCGATGCCCCCGAGGACCTGCGCCATGCCCCCCGCTACCGGCTGACACGCGACGGCAAGTCGGTCCTTCAGATGATGCAACTACCTGCCACCTGAAAAAACATCACCGGCCGATACCCGGATTCACCCCGCGGTTTGGGCCCGGCTTGCGCAGGCTGAAACCCTGCGATTTTCTCCAGGGAAATCCCAACCAGCCCGGACCGTATTCAACGACGGCGGTATCCAATTGCCGGTGCTGGATCATGTCGAAAATCGTTTGGTCCACCCGCACCGAATCGACATGCTTGCCCCCCACGGGTGCATCCAGGGTGGCGTAATACTTGATGCCTCCCTTGCCGTGGGTCTTGTGGACCCCCTGGACAGGCAGGCTGATCGTGTCCGTTGCCTTGTCATCCAGCCAGCCGTTCAGGCTGAAATAAACCGGATAGGCGCCCACTGCTAGCAGGCCGGTGATCACCCCCAACCACATCCCCAAGGTGAGATGCCCAGTGGGTGAATTCCGGAAAAAGAACCAGGCCGGGAGCAAAAACAACGCGACCCCGACGGGAATCCAGGGGGCGGCATGCAACCAGTTCCCCACCAGGGGTGGGTACTCATAGTTAACCAGATAAAAACCATAGGCGTTAATGGCGGGTAAAAGCAGTAACCAGATCCAGCACCAAACAAAACCGACCATCCTCCGGAACGACCAGTCGGGCAAGGGGCCCGCCTCCAACCCGGCACCCGCCTCCGCCAAAGCCTCCAGGAGGGTGACAGCCTCACCCACCACTTGCACATCCTTTTCTCCCGCGGGAACATACCCCACCCATTCGGCCCTGATTTCCGACTTTTCGGGCAACCAGTTCAACTTGTCAAATCCAAGGGCCAATAATTGCAAAACAGTTTCTCGGGCGGCTGGCACAGCCAGAAGGTCGCTGGCGAATCCTTCCCGTACCGCCTCCACATAAACACGCCCATCAAACACCGGGTCCCCGCTGGCAACCGTCCGGGCAAGCCCCAGACTCAACCCAAGCCGATCGATCCAGTTACGGATTCTGATTTTCATTCGGCATGAAAACCGGGCAGGCACGGCCACCACCAGTTCCGGCGGCTTGGTGTGCTTCCCCTGTCGGTGTTCCGGGGTGAACAGGAATCTCGGCCCCTCCAAATCGGAAGTGCAAGGATGCCATTTGGCGGAAGGAAGCCCCAGGAACTCGGCGGAAGTTTCCGGCCTGGGTTTCCGGAATTTGCCCCACAGAAAGGACACCAAAAAAATCCCGCCCATGACTGCCAGACCGATGACGGTGTTCATGCCCGAATCGAACCCCCGATCTTGTGGCCCAGGACATCTATCCGGTTACCCCGTCCGGCGAACCGGGCAGCGGATTCTTCGCCAGAACCCACTCATACACCGGCCTGCCTTCCATCAGGTGTTCCCGTACCAGCCTTGGAATACGGTCCGCCGTCACTTCCCCGTACCAGGTCCCTTCCGGGTAGACCACCGCCACCGGCCCCTGCTGGCACAGTCTCAAGCAACCGGCCCGCGTGCGAAAGCAGACACTCTCCCCTTGGCCCAAACCGTTTCGGGCTATTTCGCCTTTCAGCGCCTCCCAGGCTTTTTGCCCGTCCTCTTCTTGGCAGCATTTGGGACCAGCGCATAAAAACAGGTGCCGACCGATGTGGCCCACCCCCAACTTCTCGAGGATTTCACGCGACTCCGTCATGCCCCTTACCTCCCGACACTCGGCTGGCCCGCACCTCCACCCAGGCAAGGCATCTCCGGGTCAACTGCCCGAAGCCCAACACGCTGGCGGTGGCGATGCCGATCCACAACCACTCCCACCCCAGGGGTTGCGTGTTGAATATCACCCCACCTAGGTTCACAATCAAAACCTGCCCCACCACGATGGCAACCACAATGGCGATGAACCAGGGATTCTCCGCCACCCCGCGCAATCCGCTCACTTTGGGATCAAGGGACCGGCAATTGAACAGGTTCCACACCTGGAACAGGACATACGCGGTGAAGAACAGCGTCGCCTGGCGCACCGTGAACCGGACCTTCACCGCCTCCTCAGCCTCACCCCGCGTCCAGCCGTTTTCCGACTGCATCAGGTCCGCCGCTTCGACCGGGAAAACCTTCCCGGCAGATTCTCCCATCCACGGTCCGTCACCCGCCAGCCAGCCGGGGTTGGCCGGGTCGCCCCGCATCATCAGGAGCAACAAGGTCAGCGTGACCACATAGAACAGCGCGGTGGAAAGGATGGTGAAGGCCATTCTCCGGGTGATGATCGACTCATCCCGCCGTTTCGGTTTTTGCCGCATCAGTCCCGGCTCCGGCCGCTCGCTGCATAAGGCGATCGCCGCGAAGGTGTCCATGATCACATTGATCCACAGCAATTGCAGCACCGTGAACGGCGGGCGGATACCGTAAAGCGGCCCGAGGAATGCGATCACCAGCGCGCTGAGGTTGATCGTCAACTGGAACTGGATAAAACGCTGGATGCTCTCGTAAAGGGCCCGACCCCAATGCACCGCCTTGACTATGGTGGAAAAGGAGTCATCCAGCAGGACGATCTTGCTCGCCTCCTTGGCCACTTCGGTCCCGGCCAAACCCATCGCCAGTCCCACATCAGCGCGCTTTAGCGCCGGGGCGTCGTTGGTTCCGTCCCCGGTGACAGCCACCACCTCGCCCAGGGATTGCAGCAAACGCACCATTCGCAACTTGTCCAGCGGTTGGCCGCGCGCCAATACCGCCACCCGCGGAAGCAGTTCCCGGGCTTGGTCATCCGACAGGGCGTTGAATTCGCGGCTGGTCCACAACAGGGCGTCCTCCCTTTGGATCAGCCCGATCTCCCGGGCGATCGCCCGCGCGGTTTCCGGATTGTCCCCGGTCACCATCTTCACGCCGATTCCCGCCTCGGCGCATCGGACCACCGCCTCGGGCACATCCTCCCGCACCGGATCCTGGATGGCCATGAATCCCAGAAACACCAGCCCGTTTTCCAATTCTTCCTGGCGGGCATACAGGGTATCCAGGTCGGTTGGATTTTTGGGATCGTCGTCGCGGACAAACCGACACCCGTACGCGATGGTCCGCATAGATTCGGCAGCCTGGGAAATGATTTTGCCCCGCCAGTTCTCCCTGACGTCGTCCGGCATGGGAAGGACCGCCCCGTCGGCAACCATCAACCGGTCGCAGAGGTCCAGAACGATTTCCCCGGCCCCCTTCACCAGAACCACCAATTCGGCGGACGCGGGCCCCGGCTTGCGGATGATGGTCGCCATGCGTTTCCGCTCGCTGGTGAAATGCCACTGCACCAGGGGGGGATGAGCATCACGAACAACCTTGTAACCCACCTCCTGCTCCTCCAGCCAACGCAGGAGCGCCCCTTCGGTTCCCGATCCCACCAGCACCTGCCTGCCGTCCTTTAATTCGAGGTGGGCTGTGGAATTCACGGCGGCATTCAGGGCCAGCCAATCCAGGGGCAACCGGGGCGCGATTGCTCCGTCCAGGAGGGGGCCATGGGTTACCGCCTTCCACCCGGCCTTCCCGATCTCCAGGTCGATCCCCTCTCCCATCAACCCCACCACCGTCATGCGGTTGCGGGTCAGGGTGCCGGTCTTGTCCGAACAGATCACCGTGGCCGAGCCGATGGTCTCGCAGGCGACCATCTGGCGGACCAGGCTGTTGGCCCGGGTCATTTTCCGCATGGCCAGGGCCAGCGAGACAGTCACGCTCATGGGCAGCCCCTCGGGCACGGCCACCACCACGATGATCACCGCGTAGACCAAAGCCGATAGAAGGGCTCCGAAAAAAGGCAAAATCCCGCCCGACAGTTCCCCGTCCGCCCAAGCCCGCCCCATCACCACCAGGAAGATCGCCACCGCCGCCACATACCCGGCCATGCTGATCAGGTCCGCCAATCCCTTCAACTTCAGTTGCAGGGGGGTCTCGCGCCGGGAGAGGGCCAGCTTGTCGCGAATGCGGTCGGCCTTGGCACCTGCCGATTCTCCTTCCCCGGGCTCACCGGTGTCCCAGGCCTCGGATTCCAAAGCGCTGGACAGGCTTCGGGCGATCTGGCCGACCATGGTCGCATCGCCCACCGCGGCCACCCTCAGGTTGCCCGTGCCTCGCGCCACCTGGGTCCCGCGGAAGGCGCACCCCGAATGGTCCGGCCCGGAGGCGGCCTCATCGGAACGGCAAATGGTCTTGCGGACCGGTTCCGACTCCCCTGTCAGGAGCGACTGGTCCAATGCCAGTTCCACCGCGGTCACCAGTCGACCGTCGGCCGGCACCTCGTCTCCGGTTTCCAGGTAAACCAGGTCCCCCACCACCACCTCTTCCAGGTTGATGGTCCGGAACTGGCCGTCCCGCGTCACCTTCACCCGGATGGCGTCACGGGTGGTGTTCAGAGCCTCGAATTCCCGGTCGGACTGGTACTCGCTGGCAAAGGAAACGCCGGTGGCCAGCATCACCGCCACTATCACCGCCAACCCCTCGTAGGAAGGGTGCCCACCCAACGCCGACAAGGCGAAAAGGCCGATCGCCGCAAGAAGCATCAGAGAGGGCACCCAGCGGCGCAGTTCCCGCCGGAACAACCCAGGACCTAGGGCGGCGACCACAAGGGCCAAGCCCCATAGTCCCTGCGCCACCCCACCCTTGAACAGGTCCACCACGGTGGAGAGCAGCGCGGCGGCCAGCAGGATGCCGATGATCGGCTCTTCGAATTTCTCCAGGAACCGGCGCCACAGGGGTTCCCGGACCGGGGGCGTGAGCAGATTGGCCCCCAATGCGGCGCGGCTTTCCAGCACCTGGCCCGCCCCCAGACCGCCATCGGTGGCCAGGCCCGGGAAACGGTCATGTATCTGCCGCAGGGTCTTCATCGTACGCCTCCGCGGCGGCTCGAACCGGGCCGCCCTTTCAAGGCAAAAGCGCCGCGGGGGCCCGCGGCGCTTGGATCATTTCAGGCTGTGGGGATCAGGATCAATTCTCCTGGATCTCCTTGCCCTTCTTGTCAGCCAGTTCGCTGACCCGGTCCTCGAACTTCTTCAGCAGGCCCTGCATCTCGTCCTTGGCCTTGGACTGCTCGTCCTCGGTCATGTGGCCGTCTTTCTGGGCAGTGTCGATATGTTTGTTGCCGTCGCGGCGAATGTTCCGGCAGGAGACCTTGGTCTCCTCGGCGGACTTCTTCACCCGGGCCACCAGCTTGTTGCGCTGGTCGCCGCTCATGGGAGGAACATTCAGACGGATCACCTTGCCGTCATTGGCCGGGGCCAACCCCAGGTCGGAGGCGCGAATGGCCTTCTCAATATCCTTCAGCGTTCCGGCGTCGAACGGCTTGATGACCAGTTGCTGCGGTTCGGGAACCGAGATCTGGGCCATGTCGCGCAGCTTCATCTCGCTGGCGCCGCCATAAGCCTCCACCCGCAGGTTGTCCACCAGGGCGGGTGTGGCCCGGCCGGTGCGCAAACCCTTCAACTCATTCACAAAAACGCCCACCGCTTTCTCCATGCGGTCCTCGGCGTCCTTCAAGATGGCTTTCGCATTCTGCATGGCAACACTCCCGTCAATTCTCCAAACCAAACAAACCGTGAACCTGTCAGGCTTTCGCTGAAATCAGCGTGCCCACCGGCTGGCCCAGGGCCGCCTTCTGGATGTTGCCTTCCCGCCGGTAGTTGAACACCCGGATCGGCACATTGCTTTCGCGGCACATGCTCACCGCGCTGGCGTCCATCACCTTGAGGTTGTCGCGCAACACCTGATCGTAGGAAAGCCGGTCATAAAACACGGCGTGCGGGTTCTTGACGGGGTCGTCGCTATATACCCCGTCCACCTTGGTGGCCTTCAGCAGGATATCCACTCCCAATTCGCAGGAGCGCAGAGCAGCGGCGGTGTCCGTGGTCACAAAGGGATTGCCGGTGCCGGCCGCCAGAATCACAATGCGCCCCTTTTCCAGGTGACGCACCGCGCGACGGCGAATGAATGGCTCGGCCACGCTTTCCATGCGGATCGCGGTCTGCAACCGGGTCTCGCAACCCAGGCTTTCCAGTGCCTCCTGCAGGGCCAGACCATTCATCACGGTGGCCAGCATGCCCATGTGGTGGGCGGTCGCCTTCTTGATGACGGTGGTACCGCTGGAGAATTGCGCCCCGCGCAGGATGTTGCCACCCCCCACCACCACGGCAGGCTGGACCCCCAACTCTAAAAGGGACTTGATTTCAGCGGCCGCCTTAAGAACTTCCTCAATGTTGATACCGGACTGGCCGGGAAGGGTGAGCACCTCGCCGCTCAGCTTCAACAAAACGCGCCTGGGGGCGGCATGCGCCCCCTCGGAACCGGACCCACCTGCCGCAGAGCCATCCGCATCCATGCCTTACCCCTCTTTCAACCGTGAATTTTAGGGCTTTTCGGGCCAACCGGCCAGCCCGTGTTCATAGGCCCGATCTGGAAACTTTTTGCCTCCCTCTGGCCGCCACCGGCCAAACCCCCACCGCCTGCCCCTTTTCAAACACCCAGGCTTGGTCATGCCAGGCCACCGTGGGGCAAATATGCCAAGGCCAGGCCAGCGTTGTCCGGCCAACGGGCCATTCGGCTGCCCGGGAGGTTCTCAAAACCAGATGTTCCTCATTGTGGCCGATGATTTCGGCATCCTCCAAACCCTCAACCCGGGCCCTTTTGGCCAAAGGGGGATCGCTGGCAATTGCCTTGGTGCCGCAATCCAGGGTCACCATATCGGGTTGGGGCCTACTGATGACTCGCGTCAGCACCGCTGCGGCCGGATTGAAATGGGCCGACAAATCCCGATACCGGGCGTACCCGGTATCGAACAAAACAATGGTGCCCGGGGAAAGCTCCAGGTTCTCGACCGTTTGAAGACTCTCGCAATGCGCGGGAAAGGCAGGCGAGCCGCTCACCACCAACGGCGTCAAAACCGGCCAACCCGCCTTCAGGGCCATTTCACGGGCTGCAAGCGCCTCTTCCAGCACCCCCCGGGCCAATTGCCGACGCTCCTCCGGGCTGTCCATGCTCAAATGCCCGTCGTAAGCGTGAATACCGGCTGGCTCCAAGGGGCCCGGCTGGGCCAGGGCCTCGATCAATTCCCGCCGCAGGGCGGTCTGGCCCACTCCGGTGCGGTGCTGGCCCACATCCAGATCCACCATTACCCCCAGGGTGCACCCCTGCCCCTTTGCGGCGCGACCGATGCCATCCAGGGTTTCCCAACTGTCCACCAAGGCGCTGAACCGTGTGTGCGGGTAGGCCTTGGCCAAAAAAGCCAACCTGTCCGGGGCCGGGCCAACCAGGGGGTAGGAGACCAGGACATCCGACGCCCGCTCCTGGGCCAGCATTTCTGCTTCCACCAGCGTGGCGGCCTTGTGCTTGGTCACCCGCAAAGCCATCCAGAGGCGGGAAATCTCCCGCGTCTTATGGGTTTTCACATGGGGTCGAAGGCACTCGGCCCGCCCACCCACCATCCGCAACACCGCTCCCAGGTTCCCCTCGATCCGCTCCAGGAAAAAAACCAGGGCCGGGCTGACCAAGGCCTCCACCCCGGCCAATGCTGGACTGGGTTCCATGAAAGACATCAGAATTTCCTTGGCTGGAACGGCTGGGGATGGACAATGAATCACGGCGGTCCGCCAAACTGGCTGGGGCACCTGCGATCAACCTCCATGCTACCCCACCCGACCCGACGAAAAAACCAGGGAACTCCGGATGCAGTCCATCATCCTCTTGCTGCTTTGTGCCCAGACAGTCCCGCCTTCCCCTGAAGCTTGGCGGGACGCGTGGATCGCCGGCGCCACCGCCCGCATCGAGCGGGCATGCGCCCAGGATCTCGCCTCGGACGAACCCCTGGAGGCCAGGCAGTCCCGCTGGCGCGCCGGCTTTCTGGAATCAATGGGGCTCTCCCCCCTGCCGGAACGCACCCCGCTCCGCCCCGTCGTTACCGGCACGGTGGAGACAGATAAATTCAAGGTCGAAAAAATCCATTTTCAATCCAGGCCCGGCCTCTATGTCACCGGCAACTTCTATCTGCCCAAGGCCGCCAAAAGGCCATGCCCGGCGGTGCTGTACGTCTGCGGTCATGCCACGCTGGTGCGCGAGGAAAAGGGTGCGGACGGTGTTCTGAAAAAGGTGGCATACGGTTCCAAGGTGCCATACCAGCACCACCCGGCGCTGTTCGCAGAAAACGGCTACGCCTGCCTGATCCTGGACACCTTGCAACTCGGCGAGATCGAGGGGACCCACCACGGTACCCACCGCCACGGCCGCTGGTGGTGGCACGATCGCGGCTACACCCCCGCGGGGGTGGAACTGTGGAACGCCATCCGGGCACTGGATTACCTCGAGTCCCGGCCCGAAGTGGACCGGAACCGTCTGGCGGTGACTGGTCGGTCGGGAGGTGGGGCAACCTCCTGGTGGCTGGGCGCCGCCGACCCGCGCGTGCTGGCCATCGTCCCGGTCGCGGGTCTGGCCGACCTCCGGGCCCACCTCATCCAGGGCGAGATGGAACCCCATCTGCCCGGATGCGTCACCGGTCATTGCGACTGCATGTATTTCCACAATGTGGCCGGCCTGGATTTCGCCCACATCATCGCCCTTTGCGCGCCGCGTGCCACCCTGCTGGGAAACAGTGACACGGACACCATTTTTCCGGTGGGCGGCTACCGCCGCCCGGCATCGCTTGCCCGGCTGGCTTTCAGCCAGGCGGGCAAACCCGATGCCTTGGGCTTGATGGAGACTTCAGGCGGGCATTTGGACACTCCCGAATTGCGCCAGGGCGCGATGGGTTGGATCGACCGCCATGCAGCCGGAGTCGCCCCCAGGGACCTTGGAAACCGCAAGCCCGCCCCGCTCGACCCGGGGCAACTGAAGGTGCTGTCTGCGCTTCCCACCGACCAGCTCAACACCAAGGTGGACGAATGGTTTGTCGCCCCAGCCAGCCACCCCCTCCCCCAAACGGAAGCCGATGCGAACAACTGGCTGGCCACTCAGCCGAATCGCTTGAAGGCGGAATTGATGCGGACCGCATTCGCCCACTGGCCCCGGGGCCACCGAACCCCACCCCGATTGCTTTCCAGCCAGGTTGTGGGCAAGCGACTTGTCCAAAAATGGAGCCTGGAGGTGGAACCCGGGCTGGAATTGCCGATGGTGGTTAAAAGCCCGTTAAAACCGGCAGATGGAAAGCACGTGCGGGTCCAGATCGCCCCCCTGGTTCAGGTGACCGCCAAATCCATCCCAGCATCTGACCCAAGCCCCGGGGAAGTGGAGGTGCATTTCTCGCCCCGGGGAATTGGTGGATCCGCCTGGCCAGACACACACCCGGGCCCGGGTGGCAAGCCGGTGCCCCACATGACCGGCCGGCGTTTGGCCTTGGTGGGTGCCACGGTCGAATCGGGCCAGGTTCTGGACATCATCCAATTGATGGCGGCGCTGGAGGGTATCCAGGAAACCACCGGACTGCCGGCGACCCTCCATGCCCGGGGAGCGATGGGGGTCAATGCCGTTTATGCCTCAATGTTCACCAACCAACCCGTTTCGCTGGACCTGACCGATATCCCGCCGACCCATCTGGATGGCCCTCACTACCTGCATGTCTCCCGGTGGCTCGAGGTTCCCCAGGCCATTGCCATTTCCCCGGCCACCAGCATTCGATTCTCCCGCACCGACCCGGATTCCCCTGGTTGGCTGTGGCTGGACACCATGCGGCGACTGACTCCCAAACAAGCCATTTGGCCCCCCCGGTAAACCCGTTGGCCGTTGACGCGCCGTAAAATGGAACCTAAATTAGACAATGGAGTCCAATTAAAATGCCGAACGGATGGAACGCTGAATTCGGCAGAAAATTGCGCGATTAGAAAGGGCCTGGCCATGAGCGACACTCCCAAGCTTGTCAACAGCCACCACGCTGACACCCTCAAGGCGATTTTCGCCCATCCCACCAACCACAACATTCATTGGAATGATGTGGTTTCCCTCATCGGCGAGGTGGGAACCTGCGAGGAAAAACACGACGGCAAGCTGAAGGTGATCATCGGTTCAGAAACCGAATTCTTCATCCACCCCAAGCACAAGGACATCGATACCCAGATGATCGTTGACCTGAGGCAGATGCTGAAAAACGCCGGCTACGCCCCACAGCACTGAACCGGTCTCAAACTCCCGGAAGTCCCGATACCCGGGATCATCTCCCTTTTTTCAAAAGCGAGCCCTGCTCATCCGTCGATGGGTTGGGCGGGGCGATTTTGCTTGATCCCCCATCCAGCCAGCCCGATCATTCCTGCCCAAAGCAGGTACGCCACCGTCCAGTGCCAGGGTGTCTGGCAGGCGACCGCCTTTTCCATCCCCGGCGGAACCATCTGCAATACCTGCCAAGGCCAACCCACCCGCTCGTCCGGAAGGGGCGAGTGAATCACCCCGCAAAAGGCCAAGGCTGCCGCCACCAGGCAAAAGATCACCGCCGACCGCCGGCGCCCGTCGATCATCATGGCAAGGATAGATGCCCATAAAAGCGAAGTGAGAAGAAAACCGTTGGACAGGCAGCGGAGTGTCTGAAGGGTGAGCAGGCTTTCCTCCCCCGCATTCTGGGGAGGAAACGGTCCAAACACCCCCTTGATGCACAACAGGGCCGCCACGGCCAGGGCCGGCAACATCGCAAAGGCCAGGGCGGCGTGATGGCGTGCCGGGGTGGCATGAAACGAGACAGCGGTGATCTCCAATCCCACAAAGACCAAAATGGGATAGAGGGCGCCCCGGGGAATCGATTCCAGCACCACAAACCAGCCCAACAGGCCGGCCATGCCAATGAAAAGGGCCGTGGCCAGCGTGTACGCCGCCCTGCCCCCCATTTTCTTGTAGGCGGGATGGCCGATGTATGGCGTGGTCTGGATCACCCCGCCCAGGCCACCCGCCACCAGGCTGGCAAGTGCCTCTGTCCAAAGGACATGGCTGGTGTCGTACTCGTCGCCTGCCGCCGCGGCAGATTCAGTGCAGTCGATTCCTCCCACCACGGTGGCCAGCGCGAACGGGAGAGCCACAGGCAAACGACCCAGAGCCTCCGCCCAAACCTGGGTCCACCAGGCCCCGTCCTCCCCGCCGAAAGGCCAAAAGGCGAGAAGCTCCATCCCGTGGCTGAAAGGCCACCCCAGTTCCGGAACCAATTGTGTTCCGGTCCATCGACCCAATCCCACCCCCAGGCCATGGACAATCAACCCCACCACGAAAGCCGCAAGCGCACCGGGTATGCCAAAAGGCAAACGCTGGTGTGCCACAAGCGTGTAGAGCACGATGGACAGCACCAACATTCCGATCAGGGGCACACTGGCTATCCCGTCATTCACCAGGGGCAAAAAGGAAATCAGAGCCAGCGCTATGGCCGCCAGGCTTCCCAGAAGCCCTGCCCGGGGCACCAACTGACGAACCCGGTTGCCAAGCGGGGCCAACAGGACCTTGATCACCCCCACCATCAACAGCACCATCAGGCCGACATGCCACGCGAAACGCATGGACGGTTCCGCCTCCCCATGGGTCAGCGGATTGTCTGACCGGGAAGCCTGCTGCAAGGCCGGCAGCAGTACCAAAAAGGCCATCCCGAAGGTGCTGGGGGTATCCAATCCCAATGGCATGGCGGTCACTGCGGCGTTTCCGGTGCGGCGTGCCAGCCGAAACGCCATCCAGGTGTAAATCAAATCGCCAACCAAAACTCCCAAGGCCGTCCCTGGGACCATGTGGGTCATCACAAAATCGGGACTGAAAGCATGGTTGCCCGGTCGCTGTTCCAACCAGGGCACCGTGGAAGAGATGGAGGTGACCAGAATCAACAAAACAGCGATGTTATCTAAAGTCAATCCAAAGAACGCATTTACATCTCCAGAACCAATCCACTGATATCTTTTCATTTTATTTTCCACCCGAAAAATGAGAAGGCAAAATGTGGGATTTGGACACAAAAAGGCCGTCTTGGAATTAAAACCAAGGGTTTATTGGGATTGCTGTATGGAATGGCTTAGGAACCATTCTCAATATTTGCAGGGGGAAATTTTGGAAAAATCTATCAATTCTGCTGGATGTAATGGCTAAAATGAGCAGTATAGTCAAAGAAGGTCATTTTTAACTCATGCACAGTTGCAAGCAACCAAGCACAGAAGGTAATCTAAATTGACTGGGCGATCATTTTGGCTTTGGTATTTCAAGCAGGAAGCGGGCTGTAACCGGTTTGCATAGGGCAGGATGGCCCTTGCAAATCCTTCGCGGGCTGGGGATCTGTCCCTTGGCCCCCTTGCAGGGCTGTCCATCCAATGCGACGCGTTGCAGTAACTGGTCTGGGCGTGGTAGCTCCCAACGGCGTGGGCAAAGAGGCTTTTTGGAACGCCTGCGTGGAAGGCCATAGCGGTGTTGGCCCAATCACCTCGTTCGATGCCACCAACCACCCCACAAAAATCGCGGCTGAGGTAAAAGACCTCGACCTGATGGAGGCGGTTCCACCCGAGCACCGCAAAAGCCTGCGAATCATGGGGCGCGCCGCCCGTTTCGGCGTGGTTGCCGCTCATTTGGCCATGAAGGACAGTGGTCTGGATGCGAACATCATCACCCCCGAACGGCTAGGCGTCGTGATGGGAACAGGCATGGTCCCGATCGACCTGCCGGAAATCGCCCCGATGCTAGCCCAGGCCTGCAGCCAGGAGGGCGGTCTCGACGCCAGCGAGCTGGGCAAGAATTCCTCCTCCATGGTCCCCCTGTGGATCCTCAAGTACCTCCCCAACATGGTGGCTGCGCACATCTCCCTGCTGCACAACGCCAAGGGACCCAACAACACCATCACCACGGCCTGCGCGGCCGGCACCCAGGCCATCGGCGAGGCTTTCCGCCTGATCCAGCGTGGCGATGCGGACTACTGCCTGGCGGGAGGCGCGGACAGCCGGATTGATCCGTTGCTCATGCTGGCCTACTCCTCACTCGGCGCTCTCAGTCCCGCCAAGCGGAATGCCTCCGAAGTCTCCCGCCCCTTCGACGGGGAGCGCGACGGCTTCGTGCTGGGAGAAGGATCGGGCATCCTGGTCCTGGAGGACTACGAGCACGCCTGCCGACGCGGGGCAACCGTCTACGCAGAAGTGACCGGCATGGGCTCTAGTTTCGACGCCTACGCCATCACCAAGCCGGATCCCGAGGCGGGCGGGGCTACCCGGGCCATTGAATGGGCCCTGCGCGAGGCCCGTCTCAACGCCTCCGACATCAACTACATCAACGCACACGGCACCAGCACCCGTCTCAACGACCTGATGGAAACCACAGCGGTCAAGCGGGTGTTCGGCGACTCGGCCCGTCATCTGCCGATGTCTTCCATCAAGTCCATGATCGGTCACCTGATCGGTGCCGCCGGGGCGGTGGAAGCGGTCGCGATGGCCATGAGCCTCTACAAGGGCGTGGTCCCCCCGACCATCAACCAAACCAAGCCCGACCCACGGTGCGATCTGGATTATGTGCCCAACGCGGCCCGCGACCTGCCGGTGACCAAGGCCATCTCCACCAGCTTCGGTTTCGGCGGTCAAAATGCTGCCCTGGTCATGACCCGGGCGGCCTGATCTCAGTCACCGCCGCTCTGGTTCACAACCGGACCCGGCTGATGGCGATGGATCCGCCAAAACAGGCTTCCACATCACTGCCCGGGTCCCGGACCCGGGCGTGATAATTTCCGGCATAAACGAATCCCCCCTCCACCCGCTCGTAGGCAACATGCAGCGAGGAGCCGAGGTGATCGCAGAACACCAGGGCAGGATCCCCGGCACCCGTTGGCAGACTGGGAAAATTCACGTTCCAGAACTCCCCTGACTGCAGCGTCTCGTCTTTCAGAACAGCCAGCACCCGCCGGGTCCAACGCGTGGCCCGGGGCCAGTCAAACTGCAATCCCCGGCCCAGGTAATGGGAAAAGGCGATGCCCCGCACACCGTGGATGGTGCCTTCGCGAACCGCCGCGACCGTTCCGGACAAATAGACATCCGCGCCAAGGTTTCCGCCGGAATTGATTCCTGAGAGCACCCAATCCGGTCGCAGATTCATTCCGTGCAAACCCACCCGCACGCAATCCGCCGGCGTGCCATCCAGCCCTACCCAGCCTTCACCATGCTCGCGGGCGGCCAGCACCCGTTCGGTGATGACACGGTGCCCCCCCGCGCTGTGGCATTCCTCCGGGGCGACCACCCGGATTTGGACGGAAGGCCCCAGGGCGTCGCACGCGTCAAACAGGGCCCGCAGCCCCGGGGCGCCGATTCCATCATCATTGCTCAGCAAAACTTCCATATCAGTCGTATCCACTATCATGTGACTTTGGTGTTAATGGAACCATCGTATCCAAGCCGTTTGGCTTTCAGGGAAGGATTGTCCCCATGAGCCTAGAGGACGCTTATCCCCTGGCCGAGTGGAAACTGCTGTACCGCGTGCTGCACGGCCAACTGCGAAACCACATCGACCTGATGGACTCCCAATTCTTTATGGACCTGCAATCGCACCTCCAGCGCGAGGCGCAAGCCCAAGGGGTCGACGTGGGCGACCATGGCGCGTGGGATGCCTGGCTGGGAAATACCGATGCCCCCTCCTGCTCTGTCCGAATCCAAAAGCGCGAGTCATGGAACTGATCCAATGAGCACCGTAAACCTTTGGACCGTTGCCTGCGTGCAAATGGATGTGCAACTGGGCCAACCCGAAAAAAACACCCCGACGATCATCGACCAACTGGAGCAGGCCGCCCGGAAAGGGGCCCGTCTGATCGTTTTCCCCGAATGCGCGATCACCGGATACTCCTTCGCCTCGCGTCAACAGGCCCTGGCTGCGGCGACGCCACTCGACTCGCCCCACATCCAGGCCATCCAGAAGGCCTGCGCACGCCTGAATGTCTTCGCGGTCGTGGGCACGGCGGAAAAAGACGGTGAAACCCTGTACAACACGGCGGTGCTACTCGGCCCTTCCGGCATGGTGGACCGGTACCGCAAAACCCATTTGCCCTGGATGGGCCTCGACCGGTTCACCACCGCGGGCACGGAACCCTACCGCGTGGTGGACCTGGGCGGCCTTCGGGTGGGCATGCTGATCTGCTACGACGGGAGTTTTCCCGAAACCTGCCGCGCCCTCACCCTGCTGGGTGCCGATCTGGTGGTTCTTCCCACCAACTGGCCCGAGGGGGCCATTTGCGTGGTCAATCTGCTGATTGCCGCCCGGTCCCTGGAAAACCATATCTTCCATGCCGTGTGCAACCGGGTGGGCGAGGAGGGAGGTTTTCACTTCCTGGGACGAAGTCGCATCGCCAATCCCGGGGGAGAGTACATCGCCATTTCGGAGGATGACCAACCATGCATTTTGGTCGCCTCGATTGATGCCGCCCAGGCTCGCAACAAGCATCTGGTTCGTGTGCCCGGACAACATGAAATCAGCCGTCTGGCGGATCGCCGACCAGACCTCTACGGGCCAATCACCAACCCGGGACTGGTCCCCGCAAAACCCCAGACCTGGATTCCCCCCGGTTGAAGATTCCCATCCTTGGGAATTTTTCAGGATTTGGTTACCCATTTCGGACATGATTGTCCGCCATAACGACAGGCACAAACTGAATCAATAAAACGATTTACGTGCAGTCAGACAATGTTTTTCTTACCGGAGGTCCGCCTTCGGGGAGATGGCACAAGGGTTGCCTCAACAGTTATCATGCAATCTTGGGATGATGCCTCCCTGCGGGGCGCTCCTTCAGACAGGCCCGATAGCACCATGCAGCAAATGACAACTCAACCCCACACACACCGACCCAACAACTTTGGGCGGTGGTTGTCGGTTTTTGCGGCAGTATCCCTCTGGGTGACCGCCGGTTTGGCCATTTCCTTGGTTCTACCGGGTTGCGGAGTGACCGAAATCCCCGACAGCGTGGTTTACCCCCTGCGCTCCAATCCCTTGGTCAACCTGGAAAAGGCCCCTGCTTCCGCCCCTCCGGCCTTCCCGCCACCGGGCAAACCGGAAATGAGCCTCAAATGGCTGGAGGACCAGGGCGTTCCCGTCCTCTATCCAGAAAAGTTGGATTCTGTTTCATGGGGCCAGGAGTGGCGGGCCGAGGTCAACAGTTTTCTGCTCAGCCAATTTGGCACCCCCGCCAAACCCAAGGTGGGTGCCGAGGGCGTGGATGGTTTTGCGGCCATTGCCAAACTCTGCGATTCCCTCCAACTGACACCAGCCGTGCTGGAAAGGGGCAGCAAACAATACCGCCGCCTGTGCCTGCATTGCCATGGTTTGGGTGGTGAAGGCGCTGGGGCCACCAGCGGCTGGCTCAATCCCCTTCCCCGGGATTTCCGCCAAGGCGAATTCAAGTTCATTTCCAGCGCCGAACACAAGCTGGAGACCGGCTTCCAACCCCTGAAAGCCCGCCCCCGGCGGGAGGACATCCTTCGAACCCTGCATTTGGGTTTGGAGGGAACCTCCATGCCCAGTTTTGCCCTCCTGGCCAAGGAGGACGTTGAGGCTCTGGCCAGTTATACCCTCCACCTCAGCATCCGCGGAGAGGTCGAATATTGGGCGCTGTATTACGGTCTCCGGCAGGATCAGGAAACCCTGAAGGCCGTTGAAAAGGATCCCACCAAGGAAGCCCGCACCCGGGCTCTCCGTTTCCTTTCCGGCGCTTTGGAATGGGAGGATCCCGAGGCGGATGTGGAGGATTTCGCCTCCAAGGCGAAGGGAAGTCTGCTGCCCGCCGGTTTGGCCAAGCTGCTGGACCGCATCCTCCGGGAATATGCGGCAGCGGATAAAAATCCCATTCAACCCATGACCGATCCCTATCCGGCGGACCAGCCTACCCCCGCACAGTCCCTGGCCAACGGCCTGAAGATTTTCCAGGCTCAATGCGTCAACTGCCACGCGGGTTACGGCCGCCAAAGCGCCCTTCGGTTCGACAACTGGGGCGGGGTGGTCCGGCCGGCCAACCTGACCGTGCCCGTCTACAAGGGCGGGCGCAGGCCGGTGGACCTCTACTACCGCATCCTCCGCGGCATCCCCCCCTGCGGCATGCCCAAAGCCAACGTTCAGGAGGGTGACCCGGCCAGGCAGGCATGGGATTTGGTCCGATTCCTGATGGCCCTGCCCTACCCGGATACCTTGCCCTCCGAAATCCGTCAGCAAATCCACGGCGGAGCCAAGCAATGATGTTGCTCGATCCAGGAAACAAACCGGCCCAACAGGCCGCCGAAACAGGCGGCTTCGCCCTCAATTGGTCGGCGCCCGAGCATGCCCTGCCACTGATTCTCACCGGGGTGGCATGCTTGATCTGGCTCGCCGCCTTCCGTTTCCGGAAGGTTTGGGCCGCCTTGGTCGGCATCAACTCCGCGGTGGTTGCCGCCTACACGGTTTGGTCGGCCCGCAACGGCCATTGGCTGCCTGAAAAAGCCAACGAATTGGCTAATGATGTCGACGGTCTTTTTAATCAGGTCATGTTCCTGATCACCGTCTTTTTCATCATCACGCAATGCGTGCTGGTGTACACGATGCTGCAAAAAGCCCCCGAGGGCGGTCGGGCCAAACCTGTTCACGGCAACCACATCCTGGAACTGGTTTGGACCCTGATTCCCGGGGCCCTTCTGGTCTACATTGCCATCGCCCAGTTGCCTACCTGGGCCAAAATGAAGGGCCAGAACGCCGGCGCGCTGCTCCCGTCCGGTTACGAGGCCGCGTCCGATCCGGCCGACCTGCTGGTGACTGTCACCGGCAAACAGTGGGAATGGCGCATGCGTTACGCGGACCCCACAGGTGCCAGGCCGGAGAACCCGCTGCAGTGGGCTTCCACCCCGGCGGTGGATGATGTCCATGTGGTGAACCAGTTGCATGCCTGGCAGGGTGCCAAGGTCCGTCTGCTGCTGCGCACCACCGATGTGATCCACAGCTTCTTCCTTCCCCAATTCCGGTTCAAGCTGGACATGCTCCCTGGAAAAACCATTCCCGCCCTGCTCTACGCCGACAAGACCAACCTCAATCCCGACGGTACCGAGCGGTCATGGGAGATCGCCTGCGCGGAGTTGTGCGGCGGCAATCACTACCGCATGCGTGGCAGGGTGCTCATCCACCCTGACCGCGAGTCGTTCATGGCCTGGCTGAAAGACCAGAAGTCGGGCCAATCCGCGCGCAAGGATCCCCTCGCTGCCGCCAACAAAATCCCCGCCACCTCCACGGCCGGTAAACAAGAATGAGCCAGACACAACAGCTACCCCGGACGCAGGAAACCCAGGCTGGCCACCACCAGCCCGGCTTCATTGGTCGTTACATTTTTTCCACCGACCACAAGGTGATCGGTATCCAGTATCTGTTTTCGGCCGTCCTGTTCCTGCTGGTGGGGGGTGGGCTGGCTCTTCTGGTCCGCCTGCAGGTCGGTTACCCGGACGAGTCCATCGGCATCCTCACCCGGTTCATCCCCGGGTTGGCCAAACATATCCCGGCGGAATGGGGCGGACGCATGTCGCCCGAGTTCTACACCATGCTGTTCACCATGCATGCCACCGTGATGATCTTCCTGGTCATCATCCCGTGGCTGACGGGCGCCTTCGGAAACTTCCTGATCCCCTTGATGATCGGGGCCAAGGATATGGCCTTCCCCATCCTCAACATGCTTTCCTACTGGTTCATGTGGCCGGCCTTCGGGCTGCTGATGGCCAGCTTCTTTGTGGACGGCGGGGCATCCGGTGTGGGGTGGACCGCCTACCCGACACTTTCCAGCGCCGATCTGGCCGATGGATCGTTCGCATCGCCCGCCGCGCGCCACGCGGGCCTGGGCCAGACCTTGTGGCTGCTCGCAATCTTCTTCGCCGGCGTCTCCTCCATGATGGGGAGCGTCAACTACATCACCACGGTCCTGCACCTGCGCGCCCCGGGGATGTCCCTCCTGCGCATGCCGCTCACAGTCTGGTCGCTGTTCATCACCGCCATCCTGCAGGCGGTGGCCCTGCCCGCCCTCACGGTGGCGGCCATCATGCAGCTTTCCGACAAGGTTTTCGGCACCGTCTTCTTCCTGCCCCCCGGCGGCGCCCAATTCGGCGCCTGGAGCACCGGCGCCGGGGGTGGCCAGCCCCTGCTGTGGCAGCACCTCTTCTGGTTCTATTCCCACCCGGCCGTGTACATCATGCTGCTCCCCGCCATGGGCATGGTTTCCGATATCCTGCCGGTCTTCGCCCGCAAGCCCCTCTTCGGGTACAGGCCCATGGTCTATTCCATGTCGGCGATCGCCGGCCTCGGCTTCATCGTCTGGGGCCATCACATGTTTCAAAGCGGTATGGACCCCCGGGTGGGTGCCGCATTCATGGTCGCCACCATCATGATCGCCCTGCCCAGCGCGGTGAAAACCTTCAACTGGCTGGCCACGCTGTGGGGTTCCAACATCCGTTTCACCACCGCCATGCTCAACGCCATGGGGTTTGTTTCGATGTTCGTCATCGGCGGACTGTCCGGCATCTTCATGGCCGTGGCACCGGTGGATGTCAATTTCCACGACACCTACTTCATCGTGGCGCACATCCACTACGTGCTTTTCCTGTCCACGCTGTTCGGCCTGTTCGCGGCCACGCAGTTCTGGTTTCCCAAGATGTTCGGGCGCTGCATGTCAGAATCGCTGGGCAAGCTGCACTTCGCCCTCACCTTCGTGCTGGCCAACTGCACCTTCTACCCCATGCACATCCTTGGCATCGGCGGGCACCCGCGGCGCTATTTCGACCCGACCCTGTATGAATACCTTCAGCCGTTCCAGCCGCTGAACCGGTTCATGACGGTCAGCGCCATCCTGCTGGGGCTCGCCCAACTCATCTTCCTTGGCAACTTCTTCTACAGCCTGGTCTTCGGCAAAAAGGCCTCCGCCAATCCCTGGGATTCCAACACCCTGGAGTGGCAGGCCCCCTCGCCTCCTCCCCACGGGAATTTTGAGACCACCCCGGTGGTGGTGCGCGGCCCCTATGAATACGGGGGCGATGGCGTCGGGGACCACCTGCCCCAGACCGCCACAGCCTGAGGCACCACCCCATGACATCTTCCCGTGCCCTGCCAATCTGCTTTCCCAACACGGCGCGCCTCGCCTGGGCCAGCGCAGCGTGCGTGCTGGCCCTCATCCTGTTGGGCACCCTCATCACCACTTACCGGGTGGGTATGGTTGACCCGATCTGGCCCACCGAACCGTGGTTCCTGCTCGGGGTGAACTGGCAGGAACCCAAACCAGGCTATTTCATCGAGCACATCCACCGCGTCTTCGGCTATCTGGCAGGCACGCTGATCCTGGCGACGGCGCTGCTCGCATGGCTTTCCCGTTCCAAGGCGAACCGTTTGATACCCTGCCTGCTGGTCCTGGGTGTTTTTGCCGGCATGATCGTGACCATGGCATCGGTCCAGCGTGAACCCGTGACCAAACTACCCACCGGAACCGTCTCCAAGGCCTTGCTTTTTCCAGGTGTGTTGGTGGGGATCACATCGGCACTGGGCCTGGTGGGACTGGCAATTCGAGACCTGACCTGCTCCGTGCCCGGCGCGCCCATGCGGTTAGTCGCCACCCTGGGATATCTGGGTGTGGTCACCCAGGGCCTGCTGGGAGGCCTGCGTGTCTACCTGCACGCCCTCTTCGGACCGGAATTGGCCACCATCCACGGTGCGTTCGGCCAGGTGGTTCTGGCCCTGGTCGTGCTGACGGCGGTATTGGCCTGGCCGGTGGCCAGGGCCCCTGAATGGAATCATTCTCTGGCGCAATCCCGCCGGTTGTTCACTGTGCTTGTGATCCTTTGCCTGCTGCAACTGGTCTGGGCTGTCGTGGTCCGCCACCAGGGCGCCACCTGGGCCCAGCGGCTCCATGTGCTCTTCGCCATCCTGATCGCGGGATGGGTGGGGGCGGTCTCCTTGTCAGCCGCCAAGGTCAACGGCCTCAAGTTCTGGTCGCGCGGGCTGGGTGTGCTGTTGCTGTTCCAGGCGATCCTCGGGATCGAGGCCTGGCTGGGCAAGTTCGGCACCGGAAAGCCGTTCGTCGAGGCGGCCACCAACTTTGGCCAGGCATTCCTCCGAACCAGCCATTCCTTCCTCGGCGCCATTTTCCTCAGTTGGGTCGTGGCCGCCTGGGCCCGCGCTGGGCAGTTGAAGGGCGCGGTCACCCAGGGAACCTTCGCAGGGGATTCACCTTTCGCGCGGACGCCCCATTCCCCACCCCGGAGCCCGTCATGACCGACGCGGGCGGCAAAGCGTCGCATGACTCCACGGAACAAACCGGATCCGCCTCGGCGGCCATCCGCCGGCCATCCGCCGCGCGCGATTACCTGGAGTTGACCAAGCCCCGCATCGCGGTCTTGGTCCTGGTCAGTGTGGCCGCGGGAGCCTATCTGGCAGGTCAGCTTTTCCCCCACCTTTTCACATGGGCCCACCTGATTCACGCCGTGGTCGGGGCCGGATTGGTGGCCGGTGGCGCCAGCGCCCTGAACCAGGTGCTCGAACGCAAGACCGACGCCCTGATGGTGCGTACCCGAAACCGTCCCTTGCCAGCCGGCAGGCTCACCCCCCAGGCGGCAGCCTGGTTTGGCATTCTCCTGGGGATTTTGGGCACGTTGGAACTTTGGCTCTTCCATCCCAGCCCGGCCTGCGCCATCGCCGCCGCGCTCACCCTCCTGGGCTATGTGCTGGTTTACACGCCCCTCAAGACCGTCACCGATCTGAACACCATCGTCGGTGCCGCCCCGGGGGCCACGCCACCCATCCTGGGCTACCTGGCCGTGACCGGAAAAATGGATGGTCCCGCCTGGTCGTTGTTCCTCATCCTGTTCATCTGGCAGATTCCCCACTTTCTGGCCATCGCCTGGATGTACAAGGACCAGTACGCGGCTGCAGGCATGAAAATGCTCACCGTGCGGGACGAGACCGGCAAAAGCACCGGTTTGCAAATGGCCCTCTACTGCCTGGCCTTGTTGGCCGTATCACTATCCCCCATGTTGTTTTTTCCGCCGGAACGGCGCCCCGGCCTCATCTACCTGGTAGGCAGCATGCTCTCCGGCCTGATGTTTCTGGCCGCCGCGCTCGGCTTCCTCAAAAACCCCACCATTCCACAGGCAAGGAAAGCGCTGCAAGCTTCCCTGTTGCACTGGCCACTGGTTCTGGCCTTCCTGCTGATGGACCAGGCGAGGCCAACCCCAGAGCTGACGTCCCCATCAGGCCATGCGGCTCCAAAAACCGGTACGACTGCTCCCCCTGAGGAGAGAAAACCATGAGCACCGCGGCCCACACTAACGATGACTCCATGCCGGCTCCTGGCCATCTGGCCATGGGCCAGATGGGGATGTGGTTGTTCCTCGGCACCGAGGTGATGTTCTTCGCCGCTCTCATCGCCACTTACCTGATCCTGCGATTCAGCGTCGCCGGAGCGGATGGAAGTGGCTGGCCAAACGCCGCACAGGCCCACATGAACCCGTGGATCGGCCTGGCGAATACCGCCATCCTGTTGGTGAGCAGCGTTCTGGTCAGCCTCGCCGTCCAGGCCCTGGCCGCGGGGGATGGGAACCGGGCCGGCAAAAACCTGCTCGCCGCGATCGCGCTGGGAACCTGTTTCCTGGGGATCAAGGGCTACGAATACTCAGGGAAGTTCCGCCACCAACTTTTGCCGGGCAAGATCGGCGAGGTGTTCCCCGCAGGATCCACCATCGCACGGCGCTATGACGAGGGCCCCGGCCTGCAATGGCTCGATTCCCTGAAGCCCAGGCTCGAGGAAACAGGTGGCAAGGAATACCGGCTGGCAACCGGCAAGGAAAAGGGAGCCGACCCCGCTGTCGCCTCCCAGACATTGGAGGCGGTCCGGCGCGACCCGGCCAAGAACCTCGCCTACGAGGTCCTCATGAGCCTCGACAAGGGCGATGCCACCCCTTCCGGGGCAGCACGAAAGGTCTTCGAAACCAACGAAGGTATCCGTGCAAGCGGGGGTGGCGCAGAGTTGCCGGTCCCCCCGGCCCTTCCCCACGGAAACCTGTGGGCCTCGTGTTACTTCTTGATCACCGGGCTTCATGCCACCCATCTCCTGGTGGGATTGATCGCCTTGGCGATTCCAGCTCTGGCCGGTTTGTTCGGGCGCCTTAAGCCCGCCAGCATCGGCTATCTCACCAACACCGCGCTGTACTGGCACTTTGTGGATCTGGTGTGGATCATCCTCTTTCCGCTGCTTTACCTGGTTTGAAATTCATGAACACCCACGACAACAAACCGGCGGTTGCCGAATCCCCTTCGTCCATCTGGACCACGGCCCTGGTGATGTTGGCATGCCTGGCCGCCGTCACGGCGCTGAAAAGTATTCCCTCTCTTGCCGGGGTGCCCAAGGGCATTTTCTGGTCACTGTACGCGCTACCCATTCTCCTCTGCCTCTGGTCCCACTTGCATCTGAACCGGAATGGGAAGGCTCTTTTCTTCCTGCTTTTCCCCATCTTCCTGGTTGCGGCGGTAATGATCCTCTGCCTCCTTCCCGACGGGCTGTTCGCCTGGACTATCCGATGAAACGACCATCCTCGTTTTTGATCGCGCTGGTGCTCGCCCTTCCACTGCTGGGCGGGTGCCGTTGGTGGGTTGGCGGGGAGGAACCCAAGGAATCTTTCGGTCAGGTTGGAGCCTTCAAAGTCCTTGATTCGCAGGGGGAAACCTGGACTCCGGAGCGCCTCAAGGGCAAGGTCTGGGTTGCATCCTTCCTTTTCACCCGATGCCTGGGCGGTTGCCCCATGGTCACCTCCACCATGGCGGAAATCCAGAAAAGGACCAAGGACCGTCAAGACCTTATGCTGGTCAGCTTCACGGTGGATCCCGAGCGTGATAATCCTGATGAACTCAACAAGTTCGCGGAGAGGTTCGAGGCCGACCCGGCCCGCTGGAAATTCTTCCTGGGCGAGGAAGACTCCATCCACCAGATGATTCGCGACCAATTCAAGCTGGGCATCCAGAAAAACACCCCCGCCCCCGGCAAGGAAGTGAAACCAGGCTTCGAGATCGACCATCCCCTGAAGCTGGTCCTGGTCGACAAACAGGGCCAGATTCGCGGTTACTTCCCCGGTCTACCCGATGAAAACGGGGGTCCCGAAGCTGCTGCGGAACAAGCCATGGCCATCCAGAACCTGCGCGCGCAGATCGACATCCTCCTCCGCGAAAAGCACGGGCTGGAATGGCTCACCCCCTCGGCCGAGGCGAACGCCTTCCTGAACGGGTTGGCCGGGCTCTTCCTGGTGGGCGGTTTGGCCCTGATTTTTTCGGGCCACCAAAAGGCCCATTCTCTGGCGATGTTGTGCGCGGTGCTCTGCTCCGCGCTGTTTTTGGCTTATTATCTCACCTACCACCTGGCGATCAAATCCGGCGTTGCCACCAGTTTTGGAGAACGGGCGCCACTGGCTCCCACCGGAATCCGTTATTTTTACCTGGCCATCCTGCTGACGCACACCTTGCTGGCGATAGTGATCACACCGCTGGCCCTACGACTGGTATGGCTTGGATACCAGGGCGATCTTTCCCAACACAAGCGACTGGCCCGTTGGGTCTATCCATGGTGGCTTTATGTGGCCGTGACCGGCGTGGTGGTATATTGGATGCTGTACCGGTTGCCTGGTGCCGCGGGGTGGAACTGATGCGCGATTGCAAGAAAATCCTGCTCGGATCCCTGGTTCTTCTGGCCTGCTTCGCGGGTCATGTGGTTGCTTGTCCCTCCTGCGCCGGAAACTTGCCCCCTGATGAGGACGGCTCCAGTCGAACTGGCAGCCAGTGGGCCTACAACCTCAGCATCGGCATGCTGCTGGGCACCCCAGTTTGCCTGGTGGGCGGCATCGGCCTTCTGGCCAGAAAACAGATCCGCCAGTTGGAATCCCTGCGCAAATAATGGCCGCTTACCGGTTGAACCGGATCATGGCGGCCAGACCATCCGCCACCGCTAGGCGTGTCTCCACCGATTGAAATCCCGCCGCTCGCGCCATTTCCCCGTAGCCCTCGGCGGTTTCCGGGAAATCGCAAGTGATGATGTGTTGATCCACCTCGGCCCATTCCTCCGGCGTGAGCGCTTCCGCCCCCAGCCGGTGCAGTAGGTCCAATTCACGGCGAAGCCATTCCTCCCGGCTTAAACCGTTTGGAATCACCTCATCCAAAAGCCACAGGGCCCCGCCGGGCTTCACCCACTGGGCAACCTTTTGGAAAAAACGTGCCTTGTCGGCCGCCGGGAAGTGGTGCAGGCAATAAGCCAGGGTCACCGCGTCAAACTTTCGTTTGGGCGGGACCTCGACAAACTCCAGGATGTCCCCCTGTTTCACCTCCGCGGGAATTCCACGAAACCTCAAATTGTCACGCGCCGCCAACAGAATCGGGCCCCCAGCCAGATCCACGGCCACGCAACGGGAAACCCGCATGGCTGCGAGGGATTTCGCCAGGCAACCGGCGTCGCCACACCCCAGGTCCAGCAGGCTGAAATTGGGCGTTATCCGCAAAAGGTCCTCACGCAACGCGCCGAACAATTCCTGGTGAAACAACAGATTGGCCTTCACCAACCGGTCGTACACACTCCATTGGCTGGTGAAAAACTGGCCGACTTGGACCGGTTCCCCCGGCTTTTTCTCCGACATGGTCACACGCGCTCCCTCAAGGCAATGCTGGCAGCCCCTTCAATTCAAACGACAGCTTTTCCTCGCGGATGCCTGTCAGCGTCCGGTAACGGATCACCCGTGGGCGGTTTTCCGTGCCCGCCGGCAAAACCAGATGATAGGTGACCTCGGCCCGCGACTCATCCTGCAGTTCGAGGACTTGGCCCGCGGGGCGGATCACCTCCCCCAACCGGTCCTCCAGCCACAGCCGGTTGAGGACCACCCAACTCTGGTAAGACTCCAACTCGGGGCCGCCCGCCTCACGCACCACCCGCACCCGCAGCGAGATCCTGCGGCCATTCCGGGCTACTTGGACCAGCGAGCAGGAAAACGCCCCCTCCTTGGCCCCTTCGATCGGCCCGCGCCGAACCAGGTCCGCAACTTCCGGCCAATTGCCCAAGCCCAGTTCCCGGACTCCGGCCGCCACCAAGGCCTTGCCTTTTAACCGCAGGTTCCAGCCATCGGGCAGACCGGCCTGTCCTGTCAACGGAAGGGGTACCACGGTTTCCCCCGCAACCTCCGGTTCACGGCTGGCCCCGGTTTTTTTTTCGGAAACCTCGGGCCTGTTTCCCGCCTGAACAGTCACTTCCTCCCAAACCGATGGCAGCAGAAGTGGATCCGTCCCTGGTTCCCATCCCAGTTCCAACCGAACTTGGCGGGTGAGCCCCTCCCTGGGCCGGACAAAATCCACCATCCGGGCCCCGCCCCTGGCCACCAGCCGGAAAGGTCCGCTATGGGCCACAATCCAAACGCCGCCTTGGCCCAACGGATTCAGACGGATCACTTGCGCGGCCGGATCTATCACCACCGCCCGTCCCATTCGGGAAGCCAGTTGGTCTGCCCACCGGAAAGGGACCTTTTCCCCGGCATTGGCCGTCAGGCTGGGGCCCGGCACCTCCGCCGGCGGGTCGGGGCATTCCCAGCGCCATCCGGTGGCTTGGCCCAACGCGGTTGCCGCCTTTTCCCAGGAACTCGGAAGGGGGACTTCCGGGTTTCCCCGCATCGGCTGGGAAAAACTCAGCAAAAGGCTTAAAATCAACGCCATTGGTCCAAACCCCGGCACGGGTGCGCCCCGCGCGCCATCCAGCAGGGAAAGCACGCGTTTTTTCTGGCGTTTTCCCATGGTATCGCCCCAGCCCCCCGGTAACGCCTCCCTTTTTCCAGACTCCGCCCTTGAAAGGACATACCCTGTGGACCTTCCTCCCTTTGGATTGCTGCGCCAGGTCCAGAACCAGCCCGAGGTGGCCGACATTGCCTCTGCCGTCCGCCAGGCATGGGAAACCTCGGCCTTGGCCAAACGCCTGAAGCCGGGCCAAACCGTTGCCATCGGCGCGGGCAGCCGTGGCATTGTTGGCATCGACATCATGGCCAGGGAAACCATTGCTTTCTTTCAGTCCAAGGGGTGCAGACCCTTCATTGTCTCCGCCATGGGCAGCCATGGCGGCGCCAACAGCAAGGGCCAGCGGGAACTGCTGGGTGAATACGGCATTTCCGAGGAAAAGTTGGAAGTGCCGGTGAAAACCGACATGACCAGCACGGTCATAGGTCGCACCACATTCGACGAGCCGGTCCACTGGGACGCCAACGCCCTGGCCGCCGATGTGGTGGTCACACTCTCCCGCATCAAGCCCCACACGGATTTCCGTGGAAATTACGAGAGCGGCATCGTGAAGATGCTGGTGATCGGGCTTGGAAAACGGGAAGGCGCTTCCCAACACCACCAGTGGGGCTACCTGGGTTTGCGGGACCGAATGCCGCAGGCCGCCCGGGTGATCCTGGAAAAAACGCATTTTCAGGCCGGATTGGCCATCCTCGAAAATGCCCGCGAAAAAACCGCTCGGGTTGAGGTGGTGGACAAAGCGGACCTTCTGGGCCGGGAACCGGTGCTTCTGGATGAGGCCCGCCAGTTGATGGGGCGGCTCCCTTTCCAGCAACTCGACCTGCTGGTGATCGGTGAAATCGGCAAAAACTACAGCGGTGCCGGTATCGACCCCAATGTGGTTGGCAGACTTCTGGTGGAAACCAAGGTCGAGGATCCCAATCCCTCAATCACCCGCATTTGTGCCCTGGACCTCTCCCCGGAAAGCCACGGCAACGGCACCGGGGTAGGCATCGCCGACCTCACCACCCAGCGCCTGCTGGATGCGATCGATCCGGTCCCCTTCCGGATGAACAACCTGACCGCCTGTTTTCTGTGGCGTTCCAAGCTGCCCTTGGCGTTCAAAAACGACCGCGAATGCCTGCATTCCGGCTTGGACACCTGCTGGCAGCCGGTATTTGACAACCTCCGGATGGCCATCATCCCCAACACCCTCGAACTGGAAAGGATTTGGGCCTCCCCCACCCTGCTGGAGGAAGCCCGTGGCCGCTCAGACCTGGCGGTGGAAAAACCGGCGGTACCCCTGGCATTTGATGCCCACGGAAATCTGGACATTCCCACCCTGTTCCCTCACAGCGTCCCGGGCAGGCGGGGCAAGAGTTCCAATCATTGAAAATGAAAAATGGGAAGACTAGGTAAAATTAAGGACATCTGCCCTTCAAGCCCCTTCCATTTGGTCAGGTTAGGCCGGGCAAGGACGGCCGATTCCTTTCCAAAAAACGAAGAAACCCTTAAGTTTCCTTGACCCCGGCCCCCCTCAAGGGAATAAGCCTTCAGGCGCCAGGTGCGCCCAGGTTCCACGGCCAACCAGGCCGTAGGGTTGGTCCACGGGGCTATTGGCGTGCAGTGGCGTTGCCGAAGATGGCTGTTGTGCTTGCCCCTGTTGCAACTCGCAACAGGCTGCCAACTTCCATCCAAGGGCACCGGGCTTTCGGCCTTGGGCAAACCCGCCGCCCCCGGGCAAACCACCTCCACGTCCGGGCACCAGAATGTTCCCGGCGCTCCGGCACCGCCTGCCTGGCCTCGCGGGGCTGGCACGCCCGGGACACCGGTCAACACTCCCAACGGCACCCCCGATGCGGGTAACGGAAGCGCCTCGCTCGTGGCTTCCAACCCGGCCAGTGGACTCCTTGCCGGCCAGGTGCTGGATCGCTTGAACCGCCGGCCCGCCGGGGCATCCATCCAGGTGCTCGACCTGAAGGACACCGCCACAAGCCCCACGGCCAAAATCGAGGTGGCGGCCGATGACCGCGGATTTTTCACCATCCAGGGCCTGAAGCCCGGACGCCCCTATCAGTTGATCGCCCGATCCAAGGATGGAACCCGTGTCTACAGTGGTGCCGTTGTAGCCCAGCCACCCAACCCGCGCCTGACCATTTTCCTGTCCGAGGACGCTACACCGGGCGAGGTTCCCCCGGTACCAGCCCCGGATGTTTTGCCCACAAAACCCGCTGGTCCCACGGGTTCCGGACCAGCAGCCCGGTTGATGAATCCCCTTGCGGTCCCAGGCACTCCCAATCCATTCACAAACTCCACCACGCCACCGATCGACCCCACGCCAACCGCCGGCGCTCCTGCCAGTCCTAATCCAAACCTGATCACCGCCCCCATCAATTTGGGAGAAAATCCGAAATCAGAACCGGCGCCGATCGCGACCAATCCCAATGGCGGACCACCTGTTTTGGTCATGCCGGCCATGCCTGCGGCAGAACCAGTTAACCTGGCGCCAGCTCCAGTTTCAGCCCCATCGCCGATGGCAGCACCCGCGCCTCCCGGCAGCGCCACCAGTCCGTTGACAACGCCCCCGTTGACGATGCCGGTATCGCCACCCCCGGCACCGGCTCCCAACCCAGCTCCAGCACCGTCCCTGGCGCCTGCGCCAGCCGCGGCAGCCCCTGCCCCGACCAACGGCCTCAACGCACCGGCCAACCCCAACGAGGCACCAGGAACCGAAACCGGCCTCCCTACCGACCGAATCGCCCGGGGTCCGTCAGCCACGGCCCCAAGTCCGCTGCTGAGCATCAATCCGCCGGCTGCCCCGGCAACGGTCGCCCCGGCCCCCCTGGCCAACACGGTCAGCCCTGCACCGTCCTGCGTGCTGGTTGGCAACAAGCTGGAGCAGATGGCTCTTCTCGATCTGGAAGGAAAAACCTGGGAATTCTCCAAAAACAAACGCGGGAAGGTGGTCCTGTTCGACTTCTGGTACAGCAACTGCAACCCGTGCCTCAAATCCATCCCCCATCTGAAGGAGCTGCAGCGCCTTTACGGTCCCTATGGATTGGAGGTGATCGGCTTGGCATACGAAAGCGGCACCAGAGCCGAGCAGGTCAGCAAGGTGCGCATGGTGCAAAACCGGCTCGCCGTAAATTACAACTCGCTGTTGGGCGGGGGCGACTCCTGCCCGGTCCGCCAACAGTTCGATGTGCACAGTTTCCCCAGCCTGGTGCTGGTGGATGACAAGGGCAACATCCTGTGGCGAAGCCCCAAAGGCCAGGGAATCGATCGCCGTGCCCTGGGCGAGGTTGAAATGGAAGTCCGCAGGCGCCTTGGCATCCGCTGATTCGGCACGGGGTTAGACCCCCGTCAGTTCCACTCCCTCAAAACTATCCACGGCCAAACCACCCCAAGGTGGTTGTGGGGTATTCCCGGGCCGGTGGACCAGAACCGCCCGCATCCCGGCCTCCGCGGCCGCCTCCAGTTCCGCCACCACATCGGAGAAAAAACAGATTTCCAAAGAAGGCAATCCCAGCCGCAACGCGATGGTGGTGTAGCTTGCCGGGTCTTTCTTCATCCCCACGGCGGTATCGAAAAACGCTTCAAACAGCGCACCCAGGTCCCCCTCGGTGGTGTGGGCGAAGAACTGCCGCTGGGCGTGCTCACTGCCGCTGGAATAAATCGCCAACCGCATACCCGCTGTGCGCCATCGTTCCAGGGCGGGACGCGCATCGGCGAAAAGGGGCGGCTTCAGTTCCCCGGAGGCGAACCCTTCATCCCAGATCAATCCCTGCACGGCCTTCAGGCCGGTGGCCTTCCGGTCCTCGCGGGTCAACCGGGCGCAGTAGTCGGCCGCGTCGCGCCATTGCTCCAACCGGACAGGCCCCGGTTCACGCGCGGCTTCCGCACGCAACGAGGCGACCGCGGCAGCCAGGTCCGGGTCATGAAAGCGCCTCTCGAAAAAGCCCTCGTAACGCGCGGCGGCAAACGGGAACATCACATCCCGGACGAAGGCAAGGGGAGAAAGGGTACCCTCGATATCGAGAAGGGCCAGGCGGGCTCGCGCTTGCATGGAGTTATCAGACCTTCAGCCGGTTTTCCACGGAATCACCCAGCCTGTCCGCCGGGGCGAAACCCTGTCCACCGACATAACCTGGCCCAAAGCACAGGGGTTGGTACCTGCTGCTGACCGGTTGGTCTACATATTGCGGAGTCCACCCCGCCGGATTCTGAAACAGGCGGATGGCGCGGATGTTCCTGTCGGCGCACAAGTTGAACCAGTGCCGCACTCCCTTGGGCACGTTGATCAGGTCCCCTGCCTCCACCTGGATGGCGAACACGGGGCCGTTGTCCGGGTGGATGTGAAACAAACCGGCACCCCGGAGGATGAAACGCACTTCATCCTCGGAATGGGTATGCTCGCACTTGAATTTCTCCATCATCGCGTCCAAATTGGGCGTTTCCGGGGTGACCTGCATCACATCCGCCGTGATGTATCCCCCCGCGGCGCTCAATCGTTCGATCTCCGGCTTGTAGGCGGCCAATATCTCCTCGGCTGGCGCCTCGGGGCTGACCCGCTCCTCCAAATCCCAGCGCTCGTGCCAGATCCCGAACGGCTTCAGGAAGGCCGTGATCTCGCTGTTGTCGGAAATAACCCTGTTTTCATCGGGAATCACCACGCATGCCATGTCTCAATCTCCACCGGACTTCAGGGGCTTGAGGCTAGCCGGCCTGCAGCTTGCGCCCCAGCACCTCGAACAGGAATTCAAAAATCTCGATGTGCCGCCGGGCCTCGGCAAGCGATTTGCCCCAGGTGTACAAGCCGTGCCGCTCCAGCAAAAAACCGTGTTTGAGAGGCTTTTCCGGATCCATCAGGCGGGGCCGAACCCGTCCGGCCAACCGGCTGATGTCCTGGTCATTGGCGAAGACCTCCACCAGCTTGGAGACCTCGTGGGTGGTGATCCCATCCAGCCCCTTGAGCATCTCGAATCGCTCGAGGGTGAATCCGATTTCGCCAAAGCGGTCGGTCAACAGGGTGCTCCAAACGGAATGGGTGTGCAGCACCGCCCCGGTATCGGGTAATTCCGCCAGCAGCAGGTGCAAGCCGGTTTCGGCTGAAGGCTTGCCATGTGCCGGATCCACCAGGGATTTACCCTGGTCATCCACCACCACAAAATCACCCTCCCGGAGCAACCGCTTGTCATTGCCGCTGGAAGTCAGCAGCAGGCGCAACGGATCCCTCTGCAGCACCACGCTGTAGTTACTGCTGGTACCCAGGCTCCACTTGAAACCATGGAACAGCCGGCCGACATCGCGCAGTCCCTCCGCGCCGCAGGCGATCGCTTCATCCAGGTGCCCCTCTCCAGGGACTTTTGGATATTGGTTGACAGTTGCGGTCACGACCGACTCCCCATGGGGCCCACCTAATCAACCTCAAGATACCACCAGCCTTTGCGGGGTCAAAATGCCCGTTACTAATCCCCCCGCCATCCTCACCTCCGGTTACAATAGAACCCTATGATATTCGGCCCCAGTTACGGGATTGCCACCATGAAACGCTCGCCTTTGGCCCAATTTATTGCCTTCTTGTTGGTTGGGATCAATTGGTCCCTGCTGGCGGCCCAGGAACCGGCAACCGTTGCCGGGCTCCCGCTGATCGATTTGGACCAGGCCAAAGACCGCCAGGTGGTGGTGGACCGTGAACCCGGACAATACCTGGGCCATCCGACCACGCTGCTGCTGGAGGATGGCAAGACCATCCTGTGTGTTTACCCCAAGGGGCACGGCAAGGGCCCCATCCAGTACAAGCGCTCCACCGATGGAGGCAAGACCTGGTCGGACCGTTTGCCCACCCCCAAAAGCTGGGAGACTTCCAAGGAAACCCCCACCCTGCACAGGGTGGTCGATGCAGCCGGCAAAAAGCGGATCATCCTTTTCAGCGGTTTGCACCCCATCCGCATGTCTGTCAGCGAGGATGATGGAGTCACCTGGTCCGAATTGAACCCGATCGGCCCGTGGGGTGGCATTGTTGCCATGGGCACGGTTTTCCCCCTGAAGACTGGTCCAGGCCGTTACATGGCGATGTTCCACGATGACGGCCGATTTTTCGCCCCGACGGGAGGCAAGGCGCAGGGCAAATTCACGCTGTATTCAACCACAAGCGCCGATGGCGGCCTGACCTGGACCACCCCAACCACGGTCCAATCCGCAAGCGAGGTCCACCTGTGCGAACCCGGCGCGTTGCGCTCCCCGGATGGCAAGGAGATCTGCGTGCTGCTGCGTGAAAACCGCCGGACCAGTCACTCCCATGTGATTTTCTCCCGGGATGAGGGCAAAACCTGGACCCAACCCCGGGAGTTGCCGCCTTCCCTTACCGGCGACCGACACACCGCCGTTTACGCGCCCGATGGCCGCCTGTTCATTTCCTTCCGCGATGTCCCCCGCCGCGGCGAAAAAAGCCAGACCGAGGGAGACTGGGTCGCCTGGGTTGGAACCTACGATGACATCGCCAAAAACAGGGCTGGTCAGTACCGCGTCCGGCTGAAGGACAACCACAACCGGTTTGATTGCGCCTATCCTGGGGTTGAATTATTGCCGGATGGCACCATCGTCACCACCACCTACGGGCACTGGACCCCCAAGGAGCAGCCATACATCCTGAGCGTCCGCCTGAAACTGGAGGAAATCGACCGTCTTGCTGGCACGAAGTAATACCACCCATTTCTTTCGCGTATTCCTCGCATTTTGTTAGCCATTCACATTCAGGTTCACCCCGCCTGGGGGAAGGCAAAACCCCCAGGCCGAAAAAACCTCCCGGATCATTGCCCGTTCCGACCAGGCAACCGCCGTATAATCAGATTGGCCCTACGGACTGTCCCCCGGGAGATAAGGCCATGGACTTTTTTGTTTTCAGTCCTGATTTCAACCACGGTTCACGTATCCCGAAGAAGCATTCCCGATACGGCTTCAATTGGTCTCCACAATTATTCTGGACGGACCCGCCCCCAGAGACCAAAAGCCTGGTGGTGATGTGTGAGTGCCCGGACACCCCGGATGGGGAATGTGTTCACTGGATGGTGTACGGTTTGTTGCCACAATCCCGTCAACTACCCCGGGCGCTTCAAACCAGCGAGCAGCTCCCATCCGGAGCGAGGCAGGGAAAAAACGATTTGGGCGGCAGCGGTTACGATGGGCCGGCACCTCCGCCCAACCGTCATCAACGTTATTTTTTCAAGGTTTACGCACTTTCCTCCCCGGTCGATATCCCGCCCGGGGCCAGCAAAAAGGAAGTGAAGGACCTGATCCGCGACCATATCGTTGGAATCGGCGAGCTCATGGGATTCTATGTCGAAAGCAAGCCGCCCTGATCCCTGACCCTTTTGGTTGACCAAACATCCCTGCGGCCTCCTCGGGGAACACCGGCCCACTTCTGTAGCTTCACAAAAACACGTAAAAATCAACCATAGCCTTCCGCCCAGGAAAGGAATCGGCATAGAGAAGATAGGCTAAGAAGCGGTCACCATCTGCCGACACAGATGCATCCACCGGCCCCGGAAAATGAAAAAGCCCCCGCGCAAGGCGGAGGCTTTTACTTAGTTCTTTATCACAACTACGCCCGACAGGAGTCGAACCTGTAACCTTTGCCTCCGGAGGGCAACGCTCTATCCAGTTGAGCTACGGGCGCATCAATTACCAATTGTGGCAGTGATTACGGGTTTTGGCAAGAAAATTCGAACGGCCCTGAAACCTTAATTCGACAGGCCCGCCAAACCCCTTTCGTAACCGTAATTGTATTGCAACCGGATCCTTTCCAGGAATTCCTCGTAAGTGGCCGGGGAGGTGTAAACCACCCGGGGCCGCGGGATCAGGTAGTTGCGGGAACCGTCCGGTTCTTCCTTGACCATTTCCAGCTTGAACCAAAAACTCGAGTCCTTCAAAACCTCCCGGTTGTCCTCCAGGTCCACCCAGTTGGAAACCGCCGTGTTCTGTACCACGCGCATCCGACGCTTGTTGCTGTATTCGAACACGCTCCCGAATGCCAGCTCGATGGTTCGGGTCAGATCCGGAAGTTTCGGCAACGTCAGGTCATCGGCCAGGGCATGGGCCAGTTCCACCGGCCACAGGTCGATGGCCCCGCCGGTGTACTCCTCGCCGTCCAGCACGGCCGGCGTGAAAAGATACGGCTCGGAAATCGAGGCAAGTAGAGCCTCGGCGATGGTGAACTCCGTCCGCACCTCCGCGTTCTCCATCACCGAGCTGCGGCGGAACTTGGAGCCCACCGGCGAAGATATGCCCGCCAGGTACTCACCCGTTTGCGGGTCCGTGATCCAGGTTTCGGTGAAAAGCTTCTTACCGATACGAAGCGAGTTGGGCCGGCAGAATTCCAGCTTGCCAGCAATCAGGATCACCCGAGGCCCATCCTGCTGGGTCGGAAACGGCACATCAAATTGCGTCTGATCCGACGTAATAGGCGGTTGCGACAGTGGCTTCCGCCACAGGTTGGGGGTCAGCGGCGCCAACCCATAGGTGCGCGGGATAAACCGGGGCAGACGGGTGAAGAAATTGATCGGCCGGTTGTTTGTCACCGGCAAGTCACTCATGAAATGGTAAAAGACCTCGGATTCCAGGAACGCCAGTCGCTCGTTCTTGTCCGGGAAGGCGGCGATGATCCCGGCGGCAACGGCCCCGCCGCTGGTCGCGATGATCAGGTCGGGTGCCTTGCCCGCTTCCACGGCCGCGTCATACAGGCCCAGATAGGCGGTGAAATCCAAGGCCAGCCCTGAGAAAATGACGGCGTGCCTGAACGGTTTGCTAGGCGGGTTCTCGTCCTCCGCCCGGATGGGGATCGCTCCCCAGGCAAGGATGGCTACCGAAAAGGCTAAAAATATAAATTTTTGCGTAAATTTATACATCTAACCATCCCGCAAAGCTGCCAGGGTGCGTGTCTTGCAGGTAGATTCGGTTCACCGCCGGATCCGAATGACGCAATCGGTTCCACGGAACAGGCACGTTCCGCCAACCTGCCCGAACAAGTGCCACGGCTTGCCTAACCGGGCATTGCAACCCGCCAAAACGGCCAACACCGATAAAAACTCCCCCTGTATGCTTTCCAAAAATCCAGAATCTCACCAGAACTGATCCGGGTGCGAACTCATCAATATCGTTCAATCCGCCCCCGCCCATTCACTCTTTTTTCCAGCGCCACTTCCCGACTGAAGGAACGGGCCGGCATGACCGATACAAATTCCATCGAAACCCGCCAGCTCCGTGCTGGCGCCCACCTGTTTTGGCGCGCTCCCCGGATCAGGAGTCCTCCATCTGATGCGAGTTGTCACCGATAACACTGATTCAACCGCCCAGGATGAAATCGCCTGGCTGCGGGATCAGTTGCTGCGGTGCCAGCGCCTTTCCACGGTGGGCACCGTCGCAAGCGGCGTGGCCCATGAGTTCAATAACATCCTCACCACCATCCTCAATCACGCCAAAATGGCGCAAAAACCGAATGTGACCCCGGAGTCCAAGGACCAGTCCCTGGAGAAGATTGTCGCCGCTTCCCAGCGCGCCGCGGCGATTGTCCACGGGATGCTTGGCATGGCCCGCGGAAGCATGCGGCGTGAAGTGACTGATCTGTGCAAGCTGGTCGACGAGGTCCTGCTCCTTGGGGGCAAGGATCTTTCCAAACACAGGGTCACCGTGGAAAAGGTGTACACCGGGCCGGTCTTGGCCGAGGTGGTCCCCATGCAGATCGAGCAGGTGCTGCTCAACCTGCTCATCAACGCCAGGCAGGCCATGCCCCAAGGCGGGGTGATCCGCGTCGAGGTGCGGGAAAACGGCCCTTTGGGACTGGCGGAAATCAGTGTGGCCGATGCCGGCTGCGGCATGACCGCCGAAGATCTGGGTCACATCTTCGAGCCGTTCTTCACCACCAAAACGCCCGATGCCGACAACCGGGGCGGCACCGGACTCGGATTGTCCATCTGCCGCCAGATCATTGACCAGCACCGCGGGCGCATCCGTGTTCAAAGCGCGCCAGGCAAGGGCTCCATCTTCACCATCAAGCTGCCAGCCCACATCGAATCGGCCCGCAGGGCAGCCTGATCCACCATCTTGTTCAAAAATGACAGGCACAAAAAAACCGCCCTTTTCTGGGGCGGCTTCGTGCGACAGATTTCGGCTACCGGCAACCCATCAGCTACCGGGCTGGGTGGTGTTGACCGCCAGTTTCCGCAGCAGGAACTGCTCGAACTCGATATCCCTGCCCACCGGGATCCAGTTGATGTCGTAGACATTGGGGTCCACCACATCATACTGGCGTTCGATGGTGCTGCTGGAACGGAATGCGGCCGCGGCTCCCAGCGTCCGGGCCGGTGCCGGCAGGTCTTCCAGTTCCTTGTAAATCTTCAAGTCGACGAAGTACCCGCCATCATCAGCGGCCAGGATGGTCAACACACCGCGGTGCCGCAGCGATTGCAGCGACGCGTGGATCCGGTCCTTCGGGTTCATGTTGCCGTGCTTCCAGGGCTGGAAAAGCCCCGGTGCCACGCGGGGAAACGTCTCGATTCGGCCGTCATACCGGTTGGCGTAGGCGATATCGAAGACATCATCCAGGGTGTCGAGCGCCTTGTCGAAAACCAGGCCGTAGGAAGGCGGCCCGACCGGCAGATACAGCGGATTCCCCTCGCCGCCCGCGTCGCGAATGGGCGCGGCGCCACCCGCGCCGACAGGCATGGGATTATCCTGCAGCGGTCCGGTGGCGCAACCGCCAGCCACCAGCAGGGCTCCCCAGGCCAAGGATTTGCGCCCAAAAAACATGCGATTCCCCAAGGGAACGGCCACCCGAAACCAACTGGGACGGGGGCGATGGGGGTCGCTATGCCAAGTGATCCGCGCGGAATCAAGGGGCTTTTGCCGTTTCCCGCATCCAATCCAGGGTTTCCCTCAATCCCTCCGCAAGGGGAACGGTGGGCCGGTACCCACACAACTTCGCGATCCGGTCCAGGTTCGCGCAGGAATGGCGGATATCCCCAGCCCGCGCCGGGCCGAAAACCGGACGGACCTCCTTGCCCAATACCTGGGCCAGGGTCTGGACCAATTCCAGCAGCGTTGTCGGCTTTCCGGTCCCCACCTGGGCCACCTGGCCCACCATCGACGGGCAATCACCGGCCGCCAGCAAGGCAGCCACCACATCCCGGACATGGACAAAATCGCGTGTCTGCAACCCGTCCCCCAAGATGGTGGGCTGGCGGCCCTCGATCAACGCTTTGGCAAACAGGGCAATCACGCCAGAATAGGGACTATCGGGCCTCTGCCGGGGACCATAGACGTTGAAAAACCGAAGCCGCGCGGTTTCCAATCCAAAAGCAGAGCCAAAGGCCTGCAAGTAAAGTTCCCCGGCCAATTTGGCAGCGGCGTAGGGTGACAGGGGGGAAAGTGGGTCTTCTTCCCGCTGGACCGGACCGGCTGGTATCCCATAAGCGCTGGCACTGCCCGCATAGACCACTCGCCTGACTCGGGCCAGACGCGCCGCCTGGCAAACCGCAAGGGTCGAGGTGGCGCAGGCCGCGTGGCTTGCCAGGGGATTGTCCAGACTCGCCTGAACCGAGGCCAACGCGGCCAGATGGTACACCAGGTCCACGCCTTCCATAATCTCGGGCTTATCCTGAATGGATTCCGCCTTGCCCGGGTGGAATTCGACATCCGGCGGCAGGTTGGACCGCTGTCCGGTGGACAAGTCGTCCAGCACCGCCACCCGATCACCCCGTTCCCTCAGGGCCCGCACCAGGTGCGAGCCAATGAAGCCGGCTCCCCCGGTCACCAGGACTTTGCGGCCGGAACTGGACATTTGCCACATCTCCTGGCGGTGTTGCGGATCACTCGAAAAGCGCGGCGACAAACGCGTCGGGGTCGAACGCCTCCAGGTCGTCCATGCCCTCGCCCACCCCGATCAGCTTCACCGGCAATTCCAGTTTCTGCTTGATCGCGAACACCGATCCACCCTTGGCGGTGCCGTCCAGCTTCGTGACGATCAGGCCGGTGCTGCGGATCACCTTTTGGAACTCCTGCGCCTGGGCGATGGCGTTCTGCCCGTTGGTGGCGTCCAGGATCATGATCGCCTCGTGCGGCGCGCCGGGAATCTGTTTCGCCAAAATGCGCTGAATCTTCTCCAGTTCCCGCATCAGGTGGGTCTGGGTGTGGAGCCGCCCCGCCGTGTCGACGATCAGGATGTCAAACGCCTTGGTACGGGCCTTTTCGCAGGCGTCGTGCGCCACGCTCGCGGGGTCCGCCCCGGTTTGTCCCCGCACGATCTCCACACCGGTGCGTTGGGCCCAAAGGGCCAGCTGCTCGACAGCCGCCGCGCGGAAAGTGTCGCACGCGGCCACCAGCACCTTTTTACCCTCCTTGTGGAAGCGGTTGGCCAGCTTGGCGATCGAGGTGGTCTTGCCCGACCCGTTGACTCCCGCGACCAGAATCACCGTCGGGCCGGAGGGTGCCATGTGGAAGGATCGGTCATCATCCCCCAGCAACGAACGCAGATGCTGCCGTACATGGGCCTCCACATCGCCGCTGATCTCACGGTCGAGGAAGGATTGCCGCACCTGGGAGACGATTTCCCGCGTCACGGTGGCTCCCATGTCCGCGGAAAGGAGCCGCATTTCCAGTTCCTGCAGGAATGCCTCGTCCACCCGGCCTTTCAGCCGAAACAAACCGGCAACCCCGGTGAACAGGTCGCGTGTGCGGGCCAGGCCGCTTTTCAGCTTTTGCCAGATGGCTCCCAGCATGGCTTCTCCTCAGGCTTGAATCCCCACTGGTCGGGCCTTCAGCCCAATTCCAGAAACTGTTCCATCGAAAGTGATTTGGCTCCCGGTGCCCGGGGCCCCGGACCGTGGCAATCGCTTCCCCCGGTCACTTTCAGCCCCACGTCACGGGCATCCGATTTCAATTGCAGAATACGCGTTTGGGAAAAATCCGGGTACTCCGCCTCGATGGCGGCCACACCCGCCTCGGCAAGCGCCCCCATCACCTCCCGGTCCACCCATTCAGGCGGATGGGCCAGACTGGTGAATCCCCCCGCCCCGCCCGCCATGGCCACAGCGTTCTCAAGCGGCATCCCAAATGGCTCCAACCGCACACCCGCGCCGCCCAACAACCATCGCCGGATGGCGCTCTGCAAGGTGGGCGAATGGCCGTGGGCCACCAGGTGGGCCGCCAGATGCCGCCTTCCGGGTACCGGTGGCAGGTCCAGGTCGGGCATCTCCAAACCCCGGCGGCGCAACTCTTCCAGGCCGTTCACCAGCCGCGCGGCCCGCCTTTCCCTTAGGCCGGCGGTGCCCCGGCGAAAATCCTCCTGCCAGGGGTCCACACCGAAGGCGAGCAGGTGCAGGTCCCGCCCGCGCCAGGTCACGGACAGTTCCGCCCCGATGATGACGGCCGGGTCCCCAGGTCTCCTCAGGCGATTGGCCAACAGGGCACCGTCTGTGGTGTCATGGTCGGTGATGGCAATGGCGGCAAATCCACTTTTCCGCGCCAGAGACAACAACTCTGAGGGTGTGTAGGCCCCGTCGCTGGCGTCGGTATGCAGGTGTAGGTCAGCCCGCCCCGCATGGCGGGGGCGGGCCAATGCCTGGCACATCTTGGTGAAGGGAGATCCGCGCGGCATGGATCAGGGGGAGGGCGATGTTTCGGCGGCTTGTTCGGGGGCAACGGGTTCGCCGGCGGGGGCATCTTTTTTGTCGCCAGCCGGCTGGTCCCCGCGCGGGGGTAGCCCCATTTCCGCACGCAGGGCGTCCACATTTTTGCGCACCTGGTCCAGCACCCCGTTCACAAATCCGGGCGATTCCGGGCCACCGAAACGACGGGCCAGTTCAATCGCCTCGTCGAACACCGTGCCCGCCGGAATGTCCCGGGTGTAGAGCAACTCGTAGGCGCCCAGCCTCAACACATTGCGGTCCACCGTGGCCATGCGTTCCACGCGCCAGTTGTCCGCGGCCTGGGAAATGCGACGGTCCAGGTCCGCCTTGTGCTCCAGCACGCCATCGACCAGCGCCAGGCAAAACGCCCTGGATTCCGCCTCCGACAGCCGCCCCTCGATGAATTTCAGCCGCAAGCGGGAGTCCCGGCGTGGGCGGAGGTCCTGTTGGTAAAGGGTTTGTAGCGCGACCTGCCTGGCCCTGGTTCTGCGAAGCGTCATGAGATTCCTTGCCGTGGTTCCTGCCCGTTTGTGCTGTTGGGGATACGTGTCCCGTTTCACCGCCCCAGGGAGATTTTTCCGACCAGATCCGCCAGCTCCAGCATGGCATTGGCCGCCTCGGCCCCCTTGTTGCCGATCTTGCCGCCCGCCCGCTGCAAAGCCTGCTCGAGGGAGGCGCATGCCAGGATGCCGTGCGAAATCGGCACACCGGTCTCCAGCATCACGCGCACGATCCCCTGCGTGGCGGAATCTCCCACCTGGACATGATGGTCGGTTTCACCCTGGATCACCGCCCCCAGGCAAACCAGACCGGCGTATCTGCCGGTCCGGGCCATGGCCTGCGCCGCCACCGGAATCTCGAAGGAACCGGGCACGCGCACCACATCCACCCGGGACGGATCCACCCCGGCCCGACGGAAAGCCTCCAAAGCGCCGCTCACCAGCGCGTCCACCACCAGCGCGTTGAAACGGGCAGCCACTATGCCCAGCCTTTTCTCGGCCGGCGCCCTGACCTGCCCCTCGATCGTGGTCACCATGTCCTGTCACTCCCATCCATTTCCCGTTCCCGCGTTCCCGGGACACGGTCAGGCCGCCCCGGAACCCAGGGTGGCCATGAATTCAGCGTTCGTCTTGGTCCGCTTCATTTGCTGCGAAAGTTTCTCCACCGCCTCCACCGGGTTCATGTCGGCCAAGGCCTTCCGCAACAGGTAGTTGCGCATCAGGTCGGCCTCGCCCAGCAACAGCTCCTCCTTGCGGGTACCAGAAGCGTTGATGTTCACAGCCGGCCACACCCGCTTGTCCACCAGGCGGCGGTCCAGGTGCAGCTCCATGTTGCCGGTACCCTTGAATTCCTCGAAAATCACCTCGTCCAGCCGGCTGCCGGTGTCCACCAGCGCCGTGCCAAGGATGGTTAGGCTGCCCCCCTCCTCCAGATTGCGGGCGGCGCCGAAAAACCGCTTGGGCTTCTGCAGGGCTCCGGCGTCCATGCCGCCGGAGAGCAGCTTGCCGGTACCGGGCAACTCGTTGTTGTAGGCACGCGCCAGCCGGGTGATCGAATCCAGCAGGATCACCACATCCACGCCGTATTCCACCATCCGCTTCGCCTTCTCGATCACCATCTCGGCCACCTGCACGTGCCGGCTGGTCGGTTCGTCAAAGGTGCTGCTGATCACCTCGCAGCGCGGGCTCTTCACCGTGCGCTCCATGTCGGTGACCTCCTCGGGCCGCTCATCGATCAGCAGCACGATCACGTAGCACTCCGGATGATTCTTGAGGATCGATTTCGCCATGCTTTGCAGCAGCACCGTCTTGCCGGTGCGGGGCGGGGCCACAATCAGCCCGCGCTGTCCCTTGCCGATGGGCGTGACCAGGTCCACCAGCCGCATGCTCAGGTCCTGCGGATCGTCCTCCAGCACCAGCCGACGGGTCGGATGGAGGGGGGTCAGATCCTCGAACATCACCTTGCGGTTCAGCAGTTCCGGATCCTGCTGGTTGATCGCTTCCACCCTCAACAGGGCAAAATAACGCTCGTTCTCCTTCGGCGGACGGATCTGCCCAGCCACCATTGCGCCGGGCCGCAGGCCGAATCGACGGATTTGCGAGGGCGACATGTAGATGTCGTCCGAGCAGGGGTTGTAACTGTGCTCCGCCGAACGCAGGAAGCCGAAACCGTCCGGCAGGACCTCCAGCGTTCCGTCTCCGAACATCAGCCCGTTTTGCCGCACCCGCTCCTTGACGATGCGGTAAATCAGGTCCTGCTTGCGCAGGCCCTCAAATTCGGGCACCTTCTCATGCTCGGCGATCTCCTGCAACTGCGCCAAAGACATCTGCTGAAGCTGGCTGATGAAGGTGGTGCCCTTCTTGATCTCCTCATAACGGGAGTTCAGTTCCACCTCGATGACATCGCCCGTGCCGGGGGCGTGCCACTCCCCTTCAAATTCCCCGGGGTCCTCATGTCCCCCGACGTCCCCGGCATTGCTGCCGATTGCGGACACCTTTTCCATCCGGGTGCCGGCATCCGCCGCCGTGGGCGCGGGTACAGCCTGAACCCGCTCTGGCTGGGCTTCCTCGGCCCTGGGGATTGATTTCCTGGGGGGCGTTTCGGGCTCCATGGCCGCGCGGGCCGGTTCGACAACTTTGGCTTCAGGCACCTTGGCCGTGGCCTTTTTGGCACCGGGCCTGGTGAAAACCAGATCGTCGATATCGTCCTCGGCGGCGGCAGCCGGAACCGAGACCACGGGGGCCGGGGCTTCTTCGGCGGGTTCGGACTCCGCTTTTTTGGCCACGGTTTTACGGGCGCGCTTGACTGGCTTTTTCGTCGGCTCGGCCTCGGGAACGCCCTCGGCTGCCACTTTGCGGGGACGACCGCGCCGTGACTTGGGCGTTTCCGGCGCCCCCGAATCGGAGGCGGAATTCTCTGGGGACTCGATTCCTTCCATTGTCACTCGTTTTCCTGATCAACACTGCGGGGCGGATGAGGTGCCTGCCGGTGTGATGCTTCCAAAAAACCAACCCGGGGAGGGGCGTTGCTACGAATTGCTTTGGCCAAATCCGAACAAAACGCGGGGTATCCGGTGGGAAAAATTCAACTCTTCATTGCAACCTGCCGTGAAAACGGCCTCTAGGCGGGAATTAAGCCATGCGACCCCAACACCCTGATTATATAGGAGACTTGCTTGCCAAGGGCATCCAAATCAGTGGAATTGTTGATTTCATCATCGGACAACCGACGCTTCTCGGTCAAGGGGAGCTGGGCTTTTTCACGGGATTTCCACATTTCCTCGGTCCACCCCGGGCGGGACAGGATTCGCGCCCGCCGCGCCTCGTCTGGTGCATGGACGAAGATCAACCGGTCCAGGGTGGGCTTCCAGCCAGATTCCAGCAGAACAGAGGCATCCAGCACCACCCAGCGGGCCCCCGGCTTGCCGGCTTCCCGTTCCAAGGCCCGAACCGTTTCCCGCCGGATCCAGGGATGGGTGATTTGTTGCAGTTTTTTCAGCATGACCGGGTCCGCAAACACCAGGGCACCCAGCTTTTTGCGGTCAATTTCCCCGTCAGCCCCCATGATCTCGCCATCAGGCCCGAAACGACGGATCACCTCCGCGCGCAGGTCTGGCTGGCGCAAGGCCTCATGCCCGATAAGGTCCGCGTCCACGGCCTCCGTAGCCCCGGCCTCGGCCAGCATCCTGGCCACCAGGCTTTTGCCGCTGCCAATGCCCCCAACCACCCCCACCAGGGGAACCTGCAGCTTCACAAAGGGCCTGACGGAAGGGTCAGCCAATCTTGATCTCCTCCACATCCAGCCAGTTGGTCCCGGTCGCCACATCCACTTCCAACGCAACTTTTAATTTCACCCGCGAGGAGAGCGCCTCCGCCATGCAGGCATGCAAACGCCTGGCTAGCCGGTCCACTTCCGCCTCCGGCGCTTCTACCACCAGTTCATCGTGGATCTGCAGCACCATCCGCCCCACAAAGCCTTCCGCAGGCAGCATCCGGTCCACTTCCAGCATGGCCAGCTTGATCAGGTCGGCGGCAGATCCCTGCACCTCCATATTGATGGCCTCACGCTCGGGCTGGTTGCGCTGGCGGTAGGAAGAATCGGCCCGCACTCCCTCGATGCGCCGCATCCGCCCGAGCACGGTGTGTACCGTTCCCGTGGAATGGGCCTGCCGCAGCAGTTTTTCCTGCCACTCCAATACCGCCGGATACCGGGCGAAATAGGCGTCGATGAAGGCACCCGCCTCAGCCCGGCCAATCCCCAGACGCGCGGCCAAACCGAAGGCGCTGATGCCGTAGATCACTCCAAAATTCACCATCTTGGCGGTGCGGCGCATGCCGTCATCCACCTGGGCCAGTGACACCCCGTACAGTTCCGCGGCAACCGCGGCGTGCACATCCACCTGGTCGGCAAAAGCCTGCAAGAGTGCCTCATCACCGCTCAGGTGCGCCAGCAGCCGCAACTCGATCTGGCTGTAATCCGCCGCGATCAACTTCCACCCGGGCCGCGGGATGAATGCCTGACGGATCTGCTGCCCCATTGCCCGCCGCACCGGGATGTTCTGCAGGTTGGGGTCGCTGGAGGAAAGCCGCCCGGTGGCCGCCACCGTCTGGTTGAAAGAGGCATGAATGCGTCCCTGCGCGTCGGCCAGGGCGGGCAGGGCATCCACATAGGTACCCTTCAGCTTGCTCACCTGGCGGTGCCGCAACAGCAGACGGGGCACCTCGCAACCCGGCAGGTCCAGCGTGGCCAACCGCTCCAGGGTCTCCTGGTCCGTGCTGGCCTCCCCGGTCACCCCGGTCCGTTTCTGCGCCGGCAGCTTCAATTCATCAAACAAAACCTGTCGCAATTGAGGCAGGGATTGGATGTTGAACGCCCGGCCGACGACGCCATGGATCTTCGCCTCGATCTCCTGCAACTCGGCGCCCATCTCCCGTCCCAGGTGCTCCAGGCGCGGGATGTCGATCTTCACCCCCTCGGCCTCCATGCGGGCCAGGACACCGATGAGGGGAACCTCCAGATCCCGGTACACCCCGGGCAGCGCCGAGGTGGACTCATCCCCCGCCCCCAGCAAGGCTTCCAGCTTCCCGGTCAGGCGCCAGGCTGCATCCGCGTCCTCGCAGGCGTAACGCGCCACCTGCTCCACATCCACCTCGTCCATCCGTTTTTGCGGCTGCTTGCGCCCCGCCTTGCCGATCAGTTCGGTGATGGGGATCATCCGGTGCGACAGATACCGCCGGGAAAGTTCGTCCAGGCCGTGGCTGCGTTCCCCGGCGTGCAGCAGGTAATCCGCCACCATCGGGTCACCCGCCAATCCCAGCAGGTGGATTCCGTGGGCGGCCAGCACCAGGTATTCGTACTTGATGTTCTGGTTCACCTTCTCGACGCCGGCATCCTCGAACACCGGCTTCAAATCCGCCAGCACGCCATCGGGGTCCAGGCTGGTCTGGGCCAACGGCCCGCGCAGGGCGACATAGTGCGCTTTCCCTTCCTCACGGCACAGCGCCACACCGACGATCTTCGCCTCAAGCGGGTTCAGGCTAGTCGTCTCCAGATCGAAGGCGAATCGCTTCCACCCCCGAACAGCTTGCAGTAGGTCCTTCCACTGCTCGGGCGTGGTCACCGCCTGGTACCGCGAGTAATCCCAACCGTCCTCCACCGCCTCCGCTGCCGGCGCCGCAACCATCTCGGACCCACCATCGGCCCCTAGGCCGGAGAACAGGTCGCCTTGACCCCCTGCCGATTTGGGCCCCCTGCCCCTGGCGGCGGCCGGCCTGGCGGGCTCCGCTGGCTGGTTCTGCGGAGCCACGCCGCCCTCCTTGGCCGCCGGATCGAACAGGTTGGCCAGGGAGCGGAAGCCCAGTTCCTTGAACAGGGCGTGCGCCTTCGACGCATCGGGCTCGCGCAGTTTCCAAGCCGCCCAATCCAGCGCCATCGGCACCTGGGTTTCCAAACGGACGAGCTTCCGGCTGAGTTCGACTTTGTCCCAATTTTCCTTGAGCACCTGACCCTTTTTTCCGGGGATCTTGTCCAGGCTGGCGTGCAACCCTTCCAGGCTGCCGAATTCCTCCAGCCATTTCTGGGCGGTTTTGGGACCCACGCCTGGTGCCCCCGGAATATGGTCCGCGGTGTCGCCCACCAGGGCCTGCAGATCAATCACCCGGTCCGGGGTCACTCCCCAGTCCGCCTTCAACTCGGCCTCGGTGTAGTAGGCGTCCTTGCGCAGGTTGTACAGGCACACATGCGGCCCCAGCAGTTGCCGGCAATCCTTGTCGGAGGTGCAAAGGACGGTGTCCACCCCCTTCCCACTCGCTTCGGCGGCCAGGGTGGCTAAAAGGTCGTCCGCCTCGTACCCATCCACCCCCAACCGGGGAATGGCCAAGGCGTCCATCAGCTTTTCCAGCCAGGGGATTTGCGCGGCCAGGTCAGGTGGCATGGGCGGACGATGGGATTTGTAATCCGGGTACAGCGCGTGACGGAAGGTAGGCCCGCCCAGATCCACCGCGCAGACCAGATAACCGGGTTTCCGGGCCCGCAGCGACACCAGGTCCCGGGCCATCCCGAACAGGGCGTTCGTGGGCAGCCCGGCGGGGCTGGTCATGGGCGGGAGCGCGTGGAACACCTGAAAAAGCAACGAGTAGGTATCCACCACCACCAGGGTTTCACCGGCGGCAGGTTGGCCCGCCGCCGAGGCAGGGGAAAGGTTGTTCAATGGATCCATGGTTTTCGGGAATTCCGCGGGCGGGAAATGCGGTACCGGAACGAACCGGCGGGCCTTTGCCAAGGTAGAATGTATCAGTTTGCCTCCGGTTCAGGAGTATTCCCTGTGGGTTTGTGCCGGCTGTGACGGTCACGCAAGCCGCGTGTCGTGTCGGCACCCGACAACCGGGTGGACTCCCCCCGGAGGTGGATTAGATTTCACTCGAGGCATCAGAGTCGGTGCGCCCTACCACCCGGTATTGGCGCGGTGCCCGTCCCAAACGGGCAGGAGCTGAGACATGGCGAAGAGCCCCAAGGAATCGAACACGGGCCTGGTGGTCACACTGGTGTTTTTCATCCTGTCCACGCTGGGCCTGGGTGTTTCCACCTACATGGGCTTCGCCGAGCAGAAAAAGCATATCGACGCCGCCAAGGACGCGGAGACCAAGAAGAAGGACTCCGATGACCGCAAGCGGCTCTATGCCGCCGAAGCGCAACTGCTTTACAAATATATCACCAACAAAGACCTGCCCATCGATGCCGGCGACAAGATGGAGATTCCCGGCGACCGCCAGGTGATTCGCGACAAGGGCGGCTGGGCCTCCAAGGGCGTGCCGGGCCTGGAAGAAGCCCTCGCTGAGATAGAGAACACCCAAGGCGTCAACGCCGCGGGAATCCCTGAAAAGGTGCTGCGTGGCGACGGTACGGTCACCACCCCCTTCATGAAGGTGGCAGAAAATTCGCTGACCATGAAGCGCCTGTATGAGGGTGGCCTGCAGAAGCAGCGGGCCGATCACGACAAGGCGTTGGCCGATCTCCGCGCGGAGAATGAATCCAACAAGAAGCTGATGGATGACAAGGTCGCCAAGGCCGAGGCTGCCCAAAAGAAGTGGCAGGACGACTTCATGAGCTTCCGCAAGGTGGTGAGCGACCTGCAGGCCTCCGAGAAAGGTGCCGCCGACGGTGCCCGCAAGGAGATGCTGTCCAAGCTGGACAACATCGCCGCCGAGGCCCAGAAGGAGGCTGAAGCCAAGAAGGACACCGAGATCGCCAACCTCCGCAAGGCCCTGGCTGAGCAGCGCCGTGACAATGACCGCCTGAAAAACAACCTGACCAGCGCCACGCTGATGACCCCCACCGGCTGGAAGGTGGTGAAGATCGAGAAGGATCCCCGTCTGGTCTACATCAACCTCGGGGCCGACTCCGATGTCCGTCCGGGCGACTATTTCTTCGTTCACGGCAACCAGGACAACGGACTGCCCGAGCCCAAATCCAAGGGAAAAATCGAGGTGGTGCGGGTGGTGGACGGCAAGCTGGCCCTGGCCCAGGTGACCCAGATGGATGATGCCGGCGGCAACCCCATCCGTCAGGATGACCACCTGAACAGCCCGGTCTGGAGCCCGAACATGCGCAAGTCGATCGCCCAGCGCAAGCATGTGGTGCTCCGCGGCCGCATGTACCTGAAGGGCGGCGATGTCGACAACACGCTGGAGATCGTCAAGCGGCTCGAGGATATGGGCGTGATTGTCGACTCGTACGTCGACTTCAATGACAAGAACGAACCCCTGAAGATCGGCGCCAACAGCACCGGCCTGTCCGAGAAGACATCGCTGGTGGTCGAGGGTCTCGATCCTTACCAGGGCAAGATCAAGGCGGACGACAAGATTTCCGAGGCCATGTACCAGCTCGACAACCAGGCGCGCGACTTCAACATTCCCCGCATCAAGCTGCAGGGCTTCCTGGAATCGCTGGGCTGGGAACGCTAACCTCACCTACTCGCCTGCGCAACGCACAGGGCGGGCCGGAAATCCGGCCCGCCCTTTTCCCTTGATGGTCCGGGGTATTTGCTGGTAAATTTCAACTAGTGCCGCCTTAGCTCAGCTGGTAGAGCGATGCTTTCGTAAAGCATAGGTCTGGGGTTCGAGTCCCCAAGGCGGCTATCCCTCCTAGGACTTATTTGCAACGCGCCATCCACTGCATTTTCCATTTCCCCCGCCAGGCAGGATTCAGTGGCGGAGCAGCCTATATGACCTCCCTTTTCCTCCCCTGGCTCATCCTTCCTGCTGCCTTTGGAGCCCCCACGGCCCCCATCGATGACTCCTTCTTTGAATCCCGCGTCCGCCCCACCCTGATCCAGCACTGCTTCGAATGCCACGGCCAAAAAAACACCCGCGGCGGCCTGCGCGTTGATTCCCGCGAGGCCCTCCTGAAGGGTGGCGATTCCGGCCCGGCGCTGATCCCTGACAAAGCTTCGGAAAGCCTGCTGATCCAGGCCATCCACCGCGCCGATTCCAAGCGCGCCATGCCACCCAAGGCCCCCCTTCCCGCCCAGGCAATCGATGACCTGGTGACTTGGGTCAACGCCGGAGCCCCCTGGCCGGCCTACCAACCGGTTCCCGCCAGAAAAACACCTCCGGCTTCCTTCACAAATCCCTTGGCACCCAATTCCCAACCGCTCGCCCCGGCCTTGCAAATCTGGCTGAAGGCCGATGGCACCCCGTGGAAAAACGGCCAGCCCATCCATGTCTGGGAGGACTCTTCCGGCCGGGGCCACGATCTCGTCGCCACCGCCGGGGCCAGAGCCGATGGCACCGGCGTGCCAGGCACTTTTGTGGCGAAGAGCGACATCGCCGGTTTCCCAGCGGTAAGGTTCGGCCCAACCACCGGGTTGGGAGGCAACGCCGCCACCGCCCCGGCCATCCTGGGGGATGCCGAATTCACCCTGGTGCTGGTGACACGCGTCCGTGGAACCCAGGGCCCCCCTGACGGACTGCTCGCCGGCTTTGGCGAACCTAGCGGCCCCGCCAATCCCGGCAGGGCCCGTTGCGCCATCATCGGCATCAATCCGCAGGGGGGCGGCAAACCCGTTCTGGTTGGCGGCTTTGGCAACGATGCGGCCCCCACCCGACGCGCCGGCGCCCCCTTGCTGGATGGACCTCCGGTCATCCTGGCTCTCACCCGCACCAAGGGCCCGCTGGCCTCCTCGGCCCAATTTTGGATCAATGGCATCCCTCAAGGCGAATGGCAGGGACATACCGCCATCCCGGACATGGCCCGCCGCCCTGAATTGGGCTTCTTCATGGGCCACGCCCGGCCCTGGCTGCGCGGCTTCGATGGGGATGTGGCCGAGGTGATCCTGCTGAATCGGGCCCTCGCCGCAGGAGAGCGCCAGGGTCTGGAGGCCCACCTCTCTGCAAAATTCCGCATCCCCGTGGCCGGCCCATTCCCCCAGAAATCCGATGACAAAACGGAAACGGGCGACCCCGCTTTCCAGCCAAAGCACTGGGCCTTCCAGCCCATACGCAAGCCTCCGATTCCAGGCGACTCCGCGGGGCAAGAAAACCCAATCGATCGTTTCATCGCCTCCGGCTGGAAATCCAAGGGATTGAAACCGGTTGGCCAGGCAGACACCAGCGCCTTGATCCGTCGGCTCTATTTCGACCTGACCGGCCTCCCGCCCACTCCGGATGAAATGGAACGTACCCTGGCCGCCCTCACTCCCTGGAACGACCGGGAATGGTCCAACCTGATCGACCGTCTCCTGGATTCACCACGTTATGGCGAGCGTTGGGGTCGTCACTGGCTCGATGTCGCCCGCTACGCCGACACCGCCGGTGACAACGCCGATTACCCCATCCCCGAAGCACGCCTGTATCGGGACTATGTCATCGACGCCTTCCAGCGCGACATGCCTTACGACCAATTCCTGCGTGAACAACTCGCCGGCGACATCCTGGCCGCAAAAAACCCGGCGGCTCGCTACGCCGATCAGGTCGCCGCCACCGGTTTCCTCGCCCTCAGCCGCCGCTACGCCACCGGCCCCTACGAGTTCTGGCACCTCACGCTGGAAGACACCATCGACACCGTGGGCCAAGCCTTCCTGGGCCTCACCCTCAAATGCGCCCGCTGCCACGACCACAAGTTCGACCCAGCCACCCAGAACGACTATTACGCCCTGTACGGCATCTTTGAAAGCACCCAGTACCCCTGGGCCGGGGCTGAGGAATTCCAGTCGATGAAAAAGCCTCGGGAACACTTTGTCCCGCTGGTGCCCCCAACAGAGGTTGCCGCGCTGGCAGCCAAACAAACCAAAGGTGACAAAAACCTCGATGAGGCGACCCGCCGCCGTGGCTTCCCCACCACCGTGCCCGTCGCCTACGCCGTTCAGGAAGGCACGCCCCGCCCGGCGGTTTTCCAGCGTTCCGGCGAACCAGAAAAACCCGGGCCCGTGGTCGAACGCGGCGCCCCGGGGTTTCTGGCGAAATCTCCCCTCCAAATTCCCGCAGGCGAAAGCGGCCGCCTGCAACTGGCCGAATGGCTGACCGCAAGGGACAATCCGCTCACCGCCCGGGTCATGGTCAACCGGATCTGGCAGCACCATTTCGGCAAAGGCCTGATCACCACCCCCAACAACTTCGGCACCCGCGGATCTGCCCCCAGCCACCCCGACCTGCTCGATTGGCTGGCCACCACCTTCCAGGAGAAAGGCTGGAGCATCAAGGCGATGCACCGGCTGATCCTCACTTCCAAAACCTGGCGGCTGGCAAGCGTCAGCAATCCATCAAACACAGCCATCGACCCGGACAACACCTACCTGTGGCACCACCAGCGCCAAAGGCTTGACGCCGAGGCCATCCGGGATGCCATGCTGGCCGCCAGCGACCGGCTCAACCTGAACCGCCCCGGCGAACACCCGTTCCCGCCCATCACCGCGTGGGGCTATTCACAGCATGTCCAGTTCAAGGAGTTCTACCCCAGCCTCCAACGCAGCGTGTATCTGATGACCACCCGCCTGCAGCGCCATCCCTTCCTGGCCTTGTTCGACGGGCCCGATACCAACGCCACCACCGGCATCCGCGCCAGCAGTATCGTCCCGGCTCAGGCGCTCTACCTGATGAACAGCCCGGAGGTGAAAACCGAGGCGGCCGCCTTCGCCGCCCGGTTACTGAGGCTTCCCCCCGAAAACCGGGCCCGACAAGCATTCCTGCTTGCCTGGCAGCGCCCGCCCTCTGAGGATGAGGAGGCACGCGCCCGGTCCTTTATTGCCCAATACACACAGCAAGCAGATGAAACCGCCGCCTGGACCGCGTTCTGCCGCACCCTGCTGGTTTCCAACGCATTTTTCTACCTGGATTGACCCAATGCGCCCACGCATCCGCACGCTGGACTGGCGACAGATGGGCCTGACCGCCCTGGCGGCCGCCGGGGCGTTGCGCGGCGCGTTGGCCAACGACTTGCGGCCGGTTGCCCCACCTTCGCCCCATTACGCGCCCAAGGCCCGCCACCTCATCAAGGTATTCCTCACGGGTGGCTTCTCCCATGTGGACACTTTTGATCCCAAACACGCCTTGCAGCGCGACAAGGGAAAAATCGTCGAGGGTTTCAACCTGCGCGGCGTGGCTCAGGTACCGCTGCTGCCTTCGCCATTCCGGTTCACACCCCGGGGCCAAAGCGGCTTGATGGTCAGCGAACTTTTCCCCAATCTGGGTTCACTGGCGGACGACCTCTGTGTCATCCGGTCGCTGCGCACCGACATCGTCGAACATTTCCAGGCTGCCCTAGCCATGCACACCGGTTCCGCCACCATCCCTCTTCCCAGCATGGGTGCCTGGCTCAGTTACGGCCTCGGCACACTCAATCCCAACCTGCCGCCCTTCGTGGTGCTGTGCGAGCACCTACCCTATGGCGGCTCCCAAGTGTGGGATTCCAATTTCCTGCCCCCCGTCCATCAGGGGGTTCGTGTCATTCCGGGCACCGACCCCATTCCCAACCTCCAGCCCGCCGTGAAGGAATCTTCCCTCCGCGCCATGGAAGCCCGCCTGCTGGATGATTTGAACACCCGCTATGCCGACGCACGCCCGGGCGACCTGGCCCCGCCTGCCCGCACCGATAGCTTCCGCACCGCCCGCGGCATGATGGAGATCGCCCCGCAAGTATTGGATTTCACCAGCGAAACCGCGCAAACACTCGACCTGTACGGCGTCCAGCCCGGGGACCGCGCCAGCTTCGCCTGGCAGTGTCTGGCTGCCCGCCGGCTGGTGGAAAACGGCGTGCGCACGGTTGAGATCATCGACTCAGGCGCCACCAACAACTGGGATGCCCACTCCAACATGCAGGAGCACCGTCCCAAGGCAAAACGAGTCGATCAGGCCCTGGCCGCCCTGCTGGTGGACCTGAAACGCCGCGGCATGCTGTCAAGCACCCTCGTCGCCATCTGCACCGAATTCGGCCGCACCCCCTTCGATGGCGGCCTGGGCCGCAACCACTGGCACCGCGCCTTCACCTGCCTGCTGGCCGGCGCCGGCGTGAAGGGCGGCATCACCCACGGGGTGACCGATGAATACGGCATCGATGTGGCAGAAAACCCCTGCCATGTGCACGACTACCACGCCACCATCCTGCACCTGATGGGCCTCGACCACGAGCGCCTCACCTACCGCCACGCCGGCCGCGACTACCGACTCACCGATGTCGCCGGGAATGTGGTCCGAGGGATTCTCGCATGAGCCCCCGGTTGCTTTCCCGCCTCCTGGCCCGCCGTGGGTTACTGCAGTGGGGTACCGGTTCCTACCTGGGACTCAACCTGGGAGGATTGTGGCGGGCACGGGCAGCGAGGCAGCCGGTCAACCAACCCAAGCCAATCCGCTCCTGCATCTTTGTGTTCCTGTACGGCGGCCCCAGCCACATCGACACCTTCGACATGAAGCCATCGGCACCGGTTGAGGTGCGGGGCGAGTTCAAACCCGTGGCTACCAGTGCCACCGGCATCCGGATTTGTGAACATCTACCAATGTTGTCCCGATGGATGCACAAATCCGCCCTCATCCGCGGCATGCACCACGGTGGCCATTTGCATGATTCAGGCTCCATCCACATGCTCACCGGCCGGGCCTTGGATGGCCCCGATCGCGAACTGTTCGCCCCCCTGCCCCAGCATTACCCTTCCCACGGCAGCGTGGTCGCCGCGTTCAACCCACGCAGGGATGCGGAAGTACCCCTCGCGTCCCTGCCCTATGTATTCCAGAATGTGGTCCCCACCCCCTGCCAGGGCGGGGGCTTTCTGGGCAGCCAGTTCGATCCGCTCCGTATCGATGTCGATCCAGCCGGGCGCCAATACCGTGTGGATATCCTGCAACCAAATGCCGGCGCCTCCGCCACCACCAATCGCGCCCGCCGGGAACTGCTGGGTTCCCTGGAGCCCGCCCGTAAGAACCGACCGCCCGATTCCCTGTACGACCGTGCGCTCGGCCTGCTCGATTCCCAATCCCTGCGCGACGCGCTGGATGTCACCCGGGAAACAGCCAAGGTGCGTGAGCGCTACGGTTTCACCGAGGTCGCCTCCCCCACAGGCGAGGTCAACGGCGGCGGGGGCGAGATGGGCTACGCCCGCGAAATGCGCGGGCAAAACTTCCTGCTGGCCAGACGGCTGGTCGAGGCAGGCGTGCCCTTCATCAATGTCTACGATTACAAGCAACAGGGCCAGAACTGGGACGCGCATTCCCAGTGTGCCAACCAGCACCGCAAATATCTACTGCCCCCGCTGGACCGGGGCCTCTCCGCCCTGATCGAGGATCTCGACGCGCGCGGCCTGCTCGATTCCACGCTGATCGTGGTGACCGGCGAATTCGGCCGCACCCCCAGGATCAACTCCACCGCCGGGCGCGATCACTGGCCCGAATGCTCCAGCGTCCTCCTGGTCGGGGGCGGGGTGCAGGGTGGCGCTGTCCACGGGTCCAGTGACAGGATTGGCGCCTACCCGGCCACCTTCCCCGCCACACCGGGCGATCTGGCCGCCACCATTTTTTGGCGCTTCGGTATCGATCCCGCCAGCGAGATGCGCGATCAGTCCAACCGGCCCTACTCCCTGGCCGCCGGCGAGCCGATCACTCGCTTGTTTTGATTGCCAGCTATTCCACCCGCGCCTTCCGAAGCGCCTCGCTCTCCAGATCAAGCCGGTACAGAACCTGGTTGTAGTTGTACCGAGGCGTCTTCCAGGGGTTGCCCGAGAACTCGTTGCCATAAGTCCCCTCGAAGTGGATCAAACGGCCGTTGTCCCGGTCCAGGAACGGATGGTGGCACACATTGTAGAAGGTCTGTTTTTCATGGGTGACCACCCGGGCGGCTTTGGTCCATGGCCCGAGCGGCGATTTGGCCTCGGCGTACCACACCTCTCCCAGAAACGATGGCGTCCCCCAGGTCTGGCTAGAGACCAGAACCCATCGCTGACGGTGGCCGTTCCACCGCACTGTGCCGCTATGCAGCATCACCCGCCCCTTATCCGCCCCGTCCACATCCACAGGGCACAGCCGGGCATCTGCGGGCCGGATTTTGCCTTCCTTCACCCAGCGGGCCTCGGTCGAGGAATCGATGGGCGGTAGATCCTTGCTCCACCGCCAGAAAGGCCTGCCCTCGGCATCCAATTGGGGACCGATGGGCTTGCCATCCTTCACCCCCTCCGCACAGGTGAACGCCTCGTACTGCCTGGGATCGGTCACCGCCTCGTAGGTGGCCGGAACACGAACGCAGGGGGTTGGACTACCCATCAGCAGCCATTTCTTCCCTCCCTCCTCCCAGGGAATCGGATGGCCCGCCGGAATCCGCCAGGTTTCAGTCAGGGGCAATTCGGAGACTGACTCGAAGATCTCCTTGGAATCGTTGTAGACTGCGACGCCGTGCTCGAATTCCTTCATCAGGTCCTGACGCACCGTGTAATGTGCAAGCAACCGCTCCTCGCCCTTGGTATCAGGTACCACGGAGAGAGAAAATACCCAGACAAGGCGCCCCGGCACCTTGTTGTAGGGCATCATCGCCCGGGTGAAGCCATCCCGGTCGGTGAAGTAGCGAAAGGGAATGCCTTCGGCAGGGTCGAAATCCTTGCCGGGAACGGCCGTGGTGGCCCCGGCGGTCTGAAACAGGCCCAGGTGATGCGACAGCTTGAGCGTGTCACCCCAAAACCACCGGACCTTCCCCTTGTATTCGATCGCCTGCACCGAATCCTGGCCGGCCACCATGCCCTGGTTTTCCCGCGCGAACTCCGGCACCGGATAGCCCAATACCTGGCTGTCCCGATACCGTCCCTCCCCCGTGAGCCGGCAGAGCCGCTCCGCGGGCTGGATCCGTTTCAACCGGATGGTGGCAACCTTGCCCCTTTGCGGGGTCACCTTGGCTCCCCGGAAACCGAAGCTATGCGGCGGAATCTCGTATCCGTGGCAGCGGATGCTGAAAAAGATTTCCCTGCCCATCAAGCCGGGTTCGGCAAACGCCACGCGCCCAGCGTTGTCGGTGACAAACACCAGGTTATGGGTGGTCTCCAGTTCCGCGCACGGAATCCCCCTGCCGGTAGACTCATCCACCACCCGGATTTCGGCCGGCTTGTCCGCCGTTTCCTGCCCGGGTGTACCCTGCGCCAGCAACATAATTGCCAAAAGCCAGCCGTTCATCCTTTTTCCCCGCGTGATTTTTCCGCTGAAAGGCTCATTCTCCCCACCGGATTGCCCCAAGGCCAGAATGTACCGCCATCACCCGGAGGGTTCAGAGGCCAATCCCATTCTTTTCGACAAAAATTCGATTTTTGTGAAAGATCGCAAAACCATCCCCGGCACATGTCAAGATGGCCAATTTACGCTAAATTAACGCTGTCACGTGGCCACCGAACCGGACTAGATTTTTCGCATGCTTGGCCTCAACCGTTTGAGCATCCAGTCAAAACTGATCCTGCTGCTGCTCACTGTCACTTTGGGCTCAATCGCCACCGTGGCCTGGATTGGCTACCAGTCCGCCAGCCAGGCCTTGAAGGATGCCGCCTACAACCAGTTGCAGGGCGTCCGCGTCGCCAAGACCGATGCCCTGAAGGCGATGCTGGAAGCCATTCGCGACCAGGCCATCTCGTTTTCCGACAGCCAGGCCTGCCTCACCGGCATGGTCGCCCTGAAGGCGGCCCATCGGGAACTTCAGGGAACCGCCAAGCTTGAGCCGGCCCAACAGAAGGCTCTCGAGGATTTCTACGCCAAGACCTTCATCCCCGGCCTGGACAAGATGGTCGAGGGCACCCCCCAGGTCAGCCAGTACCTGCCCCCCAATCCGGTGGAAACCTACCTCCAGTACCACTACATCGCCGCCAATCCCGGCCAGTACATGAAAAAACAGGAAATGGAGATAGCACCAGGCGACAAATCCTCCTATGGTACCGCCCACCAGAAGTTCCACAAGATGTTTGCCCGCGCCGCCACGCTGTTCGGCTTTGAGGATGTGATGCTGATCGACTCCGACACGCTGGACGTCATCTACACCTTCCAGAAGTCCACCGATTTCGCCACCAACTTTGAGACCGGCGCCTACGCCTCCTCCAACCTTGCCGAAGCCGTCCGCAAAATCCGCAAGACCCGCGACAAGGATGACTTCAAGGCGGTCGATTTCGAACCCTACCGCCCGAACTGGGGAGCCCCCATGGGCTTCGTTGCCAGCCCCATCTTCGACGGACCCCGCATGATCGGCATTCTGGCCCTACAGTTCCCCATCAACAATTTCAACCGCATCACCACCGCCAACTACAACTGGAAGGCCGAGGGGTTGGGCGACACCGGCGAATGCTACCTGGTGGGCCCCGATAAGACCATGCGCAGCCGAAGCCGGTTCATGTACGAGGACCCAAAGGGGTTCGTCGCCGACTTGCGCCGCCGCGGCGTGCCCAGGGCCGCTGTCGACCAGATCGAGCGCCAGGGCAATGTCATCAACGCCATGCCGGTCAACACCACCAGCGCCGAAAAAGCCCTGAAGGGACAAAATGGTATCGAGGTCACCACCGACTACCGCGGCCAGGAGGTCCTCAGCGCCTATGGCCACCTCGACCTGAACTCGCTGCGCTGGGGCGTCATCACCGAAATCGACACCGAAGAGGCCTTCCGCCCCGTGCGCGACTTCGGCCGCAAGGTGTTGATCACCGGGGTGGGCATGGCGCTTCTGACATCCCTGTTGGCCCTGGTGGCCTCCAATTACCTGGTCAGGCCGCTGAAGCAATTGGAGGAGGGTGCCCGCAGGCTGGGCTCCGGTGAGACCGATGTGAAAGTCCGCGTGAAATCCAAGGACGAGTTCGGCCAGTTGGCCCACGTCTTCAATGAGATGGCCGAGAATCTGAAACGGCAGAAGAATGAACTGGAGGAGAAGGGTCGCGAGAACCTGGAACTGTTGCTGAACATCCTGCCCGCCAGCGCCGTGGCCCAGCGGATGGAAGGCGACCAGAAGGCCACCAAGCAGTTCGCCGATGTCACCGTGGTGTTCGCCGAGTTCAGCGGCCTGGAGGAACTGGACAAGAGCCTGGGAGAACGCAAGTCCCTGTCGCTCCTCTCCGATCTCGTGGCCGCCTGCGATGAGGCCGCGGAAAGGGCGGGTGTCGAGAAGGTCCGCACCGTGGGGGCCTCCTACCTCGGCGTGTGCGGCCTGTCCATCAGCCGGCCCGACCATTCGGCGCGGGTCATCCAGTTCGCCCGCGACTTGGTCCGCCTCATCGACAACTTCAACCGCGAGCACAAGACCGCCCTCACCCTGGCTATCGGCATCAACTCCGGCCCGGTGGTAGGCGGCGTGGTAGGGCGCCAGAAGTTCCTGTACGACCTGTGGGGCGACACGGTCACCATCGCCTCGCGACTGGCCTCCGGCCAGAGCAATGTGGTTTTGGTCACCAAGCCCGTGCACGACCGCCTCGGCGACCTCCACCCCTTCGGTCCACGGCAGGAGATTGAGGTCCGCGGAAAAGGCATGGTCCAATTCTGGAGGCTGGAGGTCGGCTGACACCGCCCCGCCCTCGACCCCGCACCTCCACGCTGTTCAGGATCCCACCCATGGCCGACCTGTTTGGAATTGATGGCGACACGGTGATTCCCGCCGTGGCATTGGCGGCCGGGTTCCCACTCGCCCTGCTGGTCCTCAACGAGTTGATCAACCGGTGCGAGCGCCGGCGGGTTTCCATCACCCCGACACTACGCACCGGGCGCAACATGGTGGTCCCGTCGCTGGCCCTGCTGCTGTTCATCCGCATGGTGATCGGCCTGCCGCACGAGGAAACCTGGGTGCGGGTGGTTGAGACCGTCTTCTTCGTCTGCCTCCTGTTCGCGGTCCTCACCTTCCTCAACGATGTGATCTTCGGCGCCGCCGAAAAGGGGAGTTGGCGCGAGAGGGTCCCCACGCTGTTCCGCGATCTGGCCCGGGTGCTGCTGGTGGGCCTGGGCGCGGCGGTCATCTACTCGCAGGTGTGGGACCAGGAGGTCACGGGCGCCCTCACCGCGCTGGGCATCGGCTCGGTGGTTCTGGGCCTCGCGCTGCAGGAACCCCTGGGCAACATCGTCTCGGGCCTGATGCTGCTGTTCGAGCGACCCCTGAACATCGGCGACTGGATCACCGCCGACGGCGTCACCGGCAAGGTCATTGAAATCAACTGGCGTAGTGTCCACATCGAGACCCCCACGCGCGAACTCCGCATCGTCCCCAACGTCTCGCTGTACAAGGATGCCTTCAGCAACCTGTCCCGCCCCACTCCCCTGCGCACCGAAACCTACGAGATCGGCTTTTCCTACGACCACCCGCCCAACATGGTCAAGGAAGTCCTGCTGGAGGTCCTGAAAACCACTCCCGGTGTCCAGGCCGATCCGGCCCCGGGCGTCCGCACCGTGAATTACGCCGACTTTTCAGTGATTTACCGGATGATCTTCTCCGTGGAGCGGCAGGAGGACCTGGCCGCCACCCGCGACCGCGTCATCACCCGCATCTGGTACGCCGCCCGGCGCGCAGGCCTCAACATCCCCTACCCCATTCAGATGGAATACGGACCAGACGAAAGCCCTTCACATCCCCAGCCTGCCGCCTCCGAATTGCTGGGTGCTTTCCCCCGGTACGGCAATGCCCGTGCGGCGGTCAAGAAGTCCGAAAACCCATCGGCTCCCGCCGACGAAACCGCCCGCAT
>Ga0169931_10000504_pt1 | contig 64114 bp, 52 predicted proteins | sample Kivu_15m_20L_FD_129675 | JGI IMG/M metagenome (GOLD analysis project Ga0169931, IMG submission 129675) | Freshwater microbial communities from Lake Kivu, Western Province, Rwanda to study Microbial Dark Matter (Phase II) - Kivu_15m_20L... | ecosystem: Environmental > Aquatic > Freshwater > Lake... | reverse complement strand
AGGTCTCAGGATAGATATCTCGAACCAATGAATGATGGGTAGGCATCTTTAGTTCCCTTGCTCCTAAACGCTAGATATACCTCTACTCTGGATCAGGGTAATTTATTTTGGCCACCTACTTACCTGGGTCGGGTGACGCAGAAATAGCTCTAGCAGCGCATACTCCTTGGGAGTCGTGTGGAGCTGATGATCGTCGTAGAAAACCTCGAAGGTGCTTGGATTTAAGCGTAGGCTACCCCAGTGAAGTTCAGGTGTGGCCTGATTACCATCCCGCCGCAGGAGGGCTCTAATGCGCGCGCACAGCTCTTCAAAATTGCAGGGTTTGACTACATAGTCATCGGCTCCAGCGTCCAGCGCCTGCACCGTATCCGCGCTGTGATCGCGGGCCGTGAGCATCAAAATCGGAGCCGTAATACCCTGCTGGCGAAATTGCTGGCACAGTGAGATGCCCTCGGCATCGGGCAGTAATCGGTCTAGGATAATCAGGTCGTAGGGAAAGAGCACCAGAAACTCTTGGGCCATTTCACCGGTTGTCGCGATGTCAACGGCGTAGCGCTGCCTGATTAGACTCTCCGCCAGCGTCTCCATCAAGGCTTCGTCATCATCAACCAGCAGTATCCGCATGGCCCAACCACCGTCATAACGACTTGACTAATGCGAAAATTGGTCTCGGGCCATGCCCGCACTGCCCTAGGCGATCTAAAAACTGCTCTACGGCTGCCCCTAGGCCCGGCTCTTCCAGGTCAGCAAATTCGTAGCGGCTGCGCCGGATGGGTTTATTCACCTCGATCATCGCCGCCAGGTCGATGGGGGTGCCCAAGACAATCACATCCACCTCCGCCTGGTTGAGGGTTTGCCGTAGGGCCTCTAGTTGCGCCGCTGAGTAGCCCATGGCGGGCAGCACCGGGCCAATGTGGGGGTATTGGGCATAGACCGCAGCAATTTCCGGCGCAGCAAAGGGGCGCGGATCGACAATCTGGGCCGCCTGAGCCTGGGTAGCGGCCACATAGCCCGCGCCGTAGGGCATACCGCCGTGGGTAGTGGTGGGGCCATCCTCCACCACCAGCACGCGCTTACCCTTGACCAACTCAGCCTGCTCCAGGGTGATGGGGGAGCCGCCCCGCACCAGCATGGCCTGGGGATTAATCCTCCGCACCGTCTCAATCACCCGCTGCACATCGACGGTGGACGCCGCGTCCACCTTGGCCACCACCACGATATCGGCCATCCGCAGCACCACTTCGCCGGGGTGGTGGCTGGTTTCGTGACCGGGCCGCAGGGGGTCGACCAGCACAATATGTAGGTCAGGCCGCAAAAAGGGAAAATCGTTGTTGCCGCCGTCCCAGAGAATCAGATCAGCTTCAGCGGCAGCCTGGGCGACAATTTCGCCGTAGTCGACTCCGGCATAGACGATATTTCCCGCTGCCAGATGGGGCTCATATTCCTCTCGCTCTTCTACCGTGCAATGGGCTACATCCAGGTCGGCCAGGGTAGCGAACCGCTGCACTCGCTGCTGCTCTAAGTCACCGTAGGGCATGGGGTGGCGAATCACCGCCAAACGCAGCCCCCGCTGCCGCAGGAGGTGAGACAGCCAGCGCGTCACCTGAGACTTGCCACAACCGGTGCGCACTGCCGAAACTGCAATCACGGGCACCGTAGCCTGCACCATGGTGCGCTCTGGCCCTAGCAACACAAAGTCGGCCCCGGTGGCCAGTGCCTTAGAGACCAGGTGCATGACCTGGCTATGGGGTACATCGCTGTAGGCAAAAACCACCTGGTTGATGTGGCGAGCGCGGCATAGGGCGTCTAGCTCGGCTTCTTCGACAATGGGGATGCCTTGGGGGTAAAAGGGGCCAGCCAGGCTGGGGGGGTAGGTGCGATCGCTAATGCCGCTAATCTGTGCCGCTGTAAAGGCCACCACCTCCACGGTCGGGTCGTCGCGGTAGACGAGGTTAAAGTTGTGGAAATCTCGCCCGGCAGCCCCCATGATCACAATGCGGGAGCGGGTGCTGGGATATGCCGTGGGGGTTGACTCTGTTTGAGGGGTCGGTGATGCGATCGGGGTCATGATGACGCTCCCCATGAAATGTTTGGGCCTATGCCTATTATCTGTCTAGCGGGGGCAAATCCTAGTTAAGCTCTATGTAGCGCAGTCAACCTCACCTCAGAGGGTGTTTGAAAAGTCAAATGGCCAGGAGTACCGGGTTGACTACGAACCCGCCGAGTCCAGCAGCGGCCTATTTGGCGGCAACTCCAACTGGCGCGGGCCGATCTGGTTTCCGGTCAACTACCTGATGATTGAATCGCTACAGCGGTTTCACCACTACCTGGGCGACGACTACCAGGTGGAGTGCCCCACCGGGTCAGGCTGCTGGATGAACCTGTGGCAGGTGGCCAGTGAGCTTTCCCAGCGGCTAATTGCTATTTTTGAGCAGGATGCCACCGGGGAACGCCCGGTCAACGGCGGCTGCCCGCCCCTGCAGCACGATCGCCACTGGCGCGACTACGTTCTGTTTTACGAATACTTCCACGGCGACAGCGGGGCGGGGCGGGGAGCCAGCCACCAAACCGGCTGGACCGGGCTCGTGGCCAAACTCATTCAGCAGCAGGGAGAATATGACCCCAAATCAGCCCCAGACCCGCTACCAAAGCCGTAAATCCAGGGCTCAGCCGGGCTCCCGCCATCGGGTGGTGGGCCTGGGTCTAGCGGTGCTGTTGGGGGCCTGCCAGGGCGACCCGGCACGGCTGCTGGCCCAGGTTCCCCAGCCCGCCCCCAGCCCCGTCTCCGGCGAAACCACCGAGGCCGTGACGCCCGCGCAATTGACCACCCAGTGGGTGGTCAGCCCGGCCCAGGCCCGGTACCTGATCGAGCAGGGGGCGCTGGTGCTGGATGGGCGCGATCGCCCCCTGCGGCAGCGCGAGCCCATCCCCGGTGCGATCGCGATCCGCTGGCAAGACTTCTCCGAACCAACCGACCCTCACCAGGGCCAACTGCTGGCGGGTGATGCCGCCCTGACCCAGCGACTCCGGGCGATCGGGGTCTCTGGGTCGCAGCCAGCGGTGGTGGTGGGCGACCCGGTCAACGGCTGGGGACAAGACGGTCGCGTGGTTTGGATGCTGCGCAGCCTGGGCCATCGCCAGGCGGTTTTAGTGGATGGTGGGGCGGCGGCTTTGCGCCAAACCGGGTTATCTTTGGCCCCGACTGGGCCAGCCCGGCTTGGCGCGGGGCCACCCCCCGGCGATTTCGTGGTGCATCGCACCAGCCAGTGGGAGATTTCCCAGGCCGATCTGCGCCGCGCCCTCGATACCCACACCCTGGTGATCGTCGATGCCCGCGAACGCCGCGAATTTGAGGGCGCTGTACCCTACGGCGAACGGCGGGGCGGCCACATTCCCGGCGCTATTCAGCTCTACTACAAAGAGTTAATGGATAGTGAGGGTCGCCTGCTGCCGCGCCCGGCGATCGCGGCCCTGCTCCAAGCACGGGGCATTGCCACCGATGCCGTGGTCGTGTCCTACTGTACGGGCGGGGTGCGATCGGGGTGGCTGACCACCGTGCTGGTGGATTTGGGGTTTGAGGCCAAAAACTACGCGGGCTCGATGTGGGAATGGTCGGCGGGCGATCCAGAAGACTATCCCCTGGTGCTGCCCGCCGAGCCGAATCCAGGCCGTACCCCCTGAACAGCTTGCGAAAACGAGGCGAATAAAGTACAAGTGTACTTATCTCATCGTCGCCTTAATTTGGTTCACAAACTCCTCATGGTCGATCACCGGCTTAGAAATATAGCCATCGGCACCGCTCTGGTTGAGAAACGTCTCGCGATCGCCGTCCATGGCGTGGGCGGTCACCAAAATGACCGGCAGGTTGGCCGTAGCCGGGTCAGCCTTCAGCCGCTGGGTAATCTTGATACCATCCATGGGCTTGCCCTGGTACATACTGTGGGCCAGCGACACATCCATCAACACCACATCTACCTCGCCGCTGCGGGCAATGGCCATCACCTCTTCCACATCTTCGGTGTGTCTGACTGCCAGGCCACCCCGCTTGGTCAAAATTTTAGAAAACACCCGAGCATTTACCAGGTCATCTTCCACCAGTAAGACGGTCTTCATCGTGTGTCTAATCCCTGTTATCGGCTGAAAATGCTAGAAGAACCTAATCAAAAAACTATAAATTGAACAGCTGCCCAGGGTCTGGGCAGTGCAGAGTAGAGATGAGCCCCCAGGGCCACGCCTCGATTCGGCAGTTCGATTTCGGTAGATTAACCGGCCGAGAGGCTTGCCATGGCCCTAGGCTTGCCTATAAGTTACAGCATTGTTAACGCCAATCCGTGAAGACCTATTAAATTAGACCGTAGAGTTGAACCTCAAACTGTTGTTTTGGCCCAGCCCTGGGGCTAAGCTCAACGATCGCCCGGTCTCCACCCCATCGCCCCCGCCCCACTGACCCTATTGTCAATCAGGAACACCGCCCATGGCCGACCAACTCGACATGCTTGCCGCCGGGCAAATTGTGCCTACCTCACTCCATACCGAGGTGCAGCGGTCGTATCTGGAATACGCCATGAGCGTGATCGTGGGCCGGGCCTTGCCCGACGTGCGCGACGGCCTTAAACCGGTGCATCGGCGCATTCTCTACGCCATGCACGAACTGGGGCTCACCCCCGATCGCCCCTACCGCAAATGCGCCCGCGTCGTGGGCGATGTGCTCGGCAAATACCACCCCCACGGCGACCAGTCGGTGTACGACGCCCTGGTGCGCCTGGTACAGACCTTCTCCAGCCGCTACCCCCTGCTCGATGGCCACGGTAACTTTGGCTCGGTGGATAACGACCCCCCTGCCGCCATGCGGTACACCGAGACGCGCCTGGCCCCAATCAGCCACGAGGCCATGCTGGGGGATATTAGCGAGGCCCTGGTCGACTTCATCGACAACTTCGACAGCTCCCAGCAGGAGCCGGTGGTGATGCCCACCCAGTTGCCCATCCTGCTGCTGAATGGCTCCTCGGGCATTGCCGTGGGCATGGCCACCAACATTCCACCCCACAATCTGGGCGAGGTGGTCGATGGGCTGATTGCCCTGATCGATCGCCCCACCCTCTCCGACGACGAGCTGTTTCGCCTCATTCCCGGTCCCGACTTTCCCACCGGGGGCGAAATTATCAGCACCGAGGGCATTCTCGAGGCCTACCGAACCGGGCGGGGCAGCATTCCCATTCGCGGCATTTGCCAGTTTGAAGAGGTTCACCCCGGTAAAGGGCGGCAGCGGCGCAACGCCATTGTGGTCACCGAGTTGCCCTACCAGGTGAACAAGGCGGGGTGGATTGAGAAAATTGCCCAGCTGGTCAATGCTGGGCGGCTAGAGGGCATTGCTGATATTCGCGACGAGAGCGATCGCGACGGCATGCGGGTGGTAATCGAACTCAAGCGCGATGCTCCGGCCCAGCGGGTGCTGCAAGACCTCTACCGCACCACGCCCCTGCAAAGCAATTTTGGCGTCATTATGCTGGCCCTAGACAATGGCCAGCCCCGCCAACTGCCCCTGCGCGATGTCATGCAGGCGTTTCTCAGCTTCCGCGAAACCACCCTCACCCGCCACTACCAGAACCAGCTCGACAAAACCGAAGCCAAGCTCCACATCACCGAGGGGGTACTGACCGCCCTCAACAACCTCGATGCCATCATCGATATTCTGCGCAATGCCCCCGATGGCACCACCGCCAAGCAGCAGTTCCAGCAGCGGTTTGATCTTAGCGATCGCCAATCCGACGCCATTTTAGCCATGCCCCTGCGGCGGCTCACCGGCCTGGAGCGCCAGGGCCTAGAGACCGACTTTGCCGAACTCAGCCAGCGCCGAGACGAGCTGCAGGTGCTGTTGGCCGACCGCCACGAGCTGCTCAAGGCGATGAAAAAAGAGTTACGGAGCCTGAAAAAGAAATTCACCGATACCCGCCGCACCCGCATTCAAACCGAGGCCCAGCGGGCCGAGGAATCCCAGCAGGTGGAGGAGATCATCGCCGAGGCCGTCGAAGAAGCGGCGGTGGTAGAGTTCACCCAAAAGGGCTACGTGCGGCGGTTTTCTCAGAAAGCCTACCAGCGGCGGCAGGCGCGCCTAGAGATCGATAGCGACCCCAAACTCCACGACGTCGACGATGACCCGGTGGTGCAGGTTGAACCCGCCCTCACCAACCAGGAGGTGCTGACCCTCACCCGCGATGGCCGCGCCTTTACCGTGGCGGTAGAGACCATTCCGGCCAACCCGCGCCAGGGTAAAGGCGCGCCCCTGGTGAACCTGCTGCCGGGTTCCGTGCCCCCGGAGGCCGAGGCGATCGTCGCCCAGCTAGTGATTCGCGACGACCGGCTCGAGCAGGATCTGATTTTGGTTACCCGCCGGGGCAAAATTAAGCGCGCCCCCCTGAAGGAATTCATCAACCTCACCGGGCGCGGGTTAACGGCCATCAAGGTCAAAGACGGCGATGAATTGGCCCACGTCACCCTGGCGGAGTTTGGCGATGACCTGGTGCTGGGAACGACCGGCGGGCGGCTGCTGCGGTTTCCCCTCGACGACGACAACTTAGCGGTGATGGGCCGGGCCGCCCAGGGGCCCCAGGGTATTCGCATGGGTAAGCAGGAAACCCTGGTGGGCTGTGTGGCGGTGCAGTCGAGCAAAGAATGCCTGCTGCTGGTGACGGCGGCGGGCTACGCCAAGCGGCTGCCGGTCGAGGGCCTGCGGGTGGCCAAACGGGGCGATATTGGTACCCAATCCTTCCAGTTCAGCCTCAAGACCGATAGCCTGGTGGCCCTGGTACCGGCGGTACCCCAGGAGACGATTACCCTGTTCACCAGCGGCAATCGTACGGCGGTGGTACCGGTAGACTCGGTGCCGCGCCAGGGCAGAACGGGCGAGAGCGATCGCATGGTTAAGCCCAATAAAGGCGAGACCATCACCGAGGTGCTGCGCGTGCTTTTACCCGATCCAGAAGCCCCGTAACTGGAGTGCCAGGGGCTCATCCCCCAGGGCATTGACGAGGGCATTGACGGTGGCCTTAGGACTAATAGCATCAGGAAATATCCTGTTCAAACATCTCTAGGAACTCCCTTAAAACAAGGCGCTTCAGGCCCTTACCCATACTTCACTCGAGCGAGCACCGCTATCCACCCAACCAAACCATGGCGATGGGAAAACCCTCTAGTTGGATACTCTACATAGCCTTGGCCCTAGCCAGTTGCCAGCGCGAAGTGGCGGTGCCGTGGCAGCCGACGGCGCTATCCCCAGCGGCCCTAGAGACGCTCGCCCATCCTCCGTTTTTGGTCGATGGGGCGACAGCGGCCCGCTACCGCCAGGAAGGGTTGACCTTTCGCCAGGATGGCGATTTTGAGCGCGCGATCGCCACCCTTAAAATCGCCGCCGCCCTCGCCCCCCGCAACCCCGAGGGCCAGGTGCTCCTGGGCTGGACTCAGCACCTGGCCGGGCATGCCGCCCCCGCCGCTGCGGCCCTACAGACCGCGCTTACCCACAGCCCCGACCACGTGCCCGCCCTCAACGCCCTGGGCATCGTCTACCTGGTGGATGGCCAGCTAGAGGCGGCGGTGGACACCCACACCCGTGCCGCTGCCCTCCAGCCCGACAACGAGATTGCCCACTACAACCTCAGCCTGGCCTATCAGCGCCTGGGCAAACTCGATCAGGCCATTGCTGAAGCCCAAACCGCTACCGAGCTGGAGCCGGGCAACCCCCATCCCTGGGTGGCACTGGCGCTAGCCTACTGGTCGGCGGGCGATCGCGCCCAAGCCACCGCCCACTACCGCCACGCCCTCGGCCTAGACGGTCGCTACACCAGCCGAGCCTACCTAGACCACCTCGAGCAAGCCGGGTTTAGCCAGGAGCAAATTGAGACGACGGAGGAAATCCGCCAAGCCACAGGCTTTTAACCCATCAGGGGTACAGTTCCCTTGCCAATTCAAAATTCAAAGTTCAAAATCCCTTCCCTTACCCTCCCGCCTTGACATCGGCTTAATCCACCGATGCTACTACTAGAAGGTCGGTACAGAAACCTGGTTTCTCGGCCAGAATGCAAGTCCTATCGTTAGCGCAGCGACGAAGAAACCGGGTTTTTAGCCATACTGTACCGGTGCTCTAGTAAAATCCTGGCCTTTGTCGTTATAAAGAACTGTCCCCGGCCCGCCCACTCCCCCCCAGTACCCCAGCTATGCCAACCGCACCTCTGTCCGAGTTATCCGCCCAAAATGTGCTCTACGCCCGCGCCCGCCTGGGGGAAGGCCCCCTGTGGGATGGCACCAAGCAGGTGCTCTACTGGGTCGATATCCACAACCACCGGGTGCATGTTTTTGAGCCCAGCAGCGGCGATGACTGCCACTGGGAGGTGGGCGACTTGGGCAGCGCCATCGCGTTAATGGGGAGCGATAAGTTGCTGGTGGCCCTGGGTAGCCGCATTGCAAGTCTAGATTTGACCTCTGGGGCCGTCGATACCCTCTCCACCTTTGACTTCGAGGTGCCTGGTACTCGCTTTAACGACGGCAAGTGCGACCCCCAAGGCCGCTTTTGGATTGGCACCATTAGTCCCCAGCCCGGCACCGCCGCGCTTTACCGCTACGACCCCGATGGCTCAGTGCGGGTGATGGAAACGGGACTGACTATCTCTAATGGGTTGGGCTGGAGCCCCGACGGCACCACCTTTTACCTCACCGATTCGCCCCTGCGCAAGATCTACGCCTACCGCTTTGATGGCGCTACGGGGGAAATCAGCGATCGCACCGTCGTCATCGATCTAGACGATGAACCGGTGGAACCCGATGGCCTCGCCATTGACAACGACGGCAATATTTGGATCGCCCTATGGGATGGCTGGAGCTTGGCCTGTTTTAGCCCAGCCGGGGAAGCGCTGGGTCGAGTTAAGCTGCCAGTGCAGCGCCCCACTTGCCCCACCTTTGGGGGCCCCCAGCGCCAAACCCTCTACGTCACCACCGCCTCCGTGGGGCTGAGCCAGCAGGAGATTCAGCAGGGGTTCTACGCGGGCGACCTGTTTGCGATCGCAACCCCCGCCCCTGGCCTAGCCACTAACCCCTTTGCGGCCTAGATTAGGCCTAAGCCCTTGATAACCCCTTAATAGCGCTGGGGCACAAAAAATTGCTCGTTGATGGGCGGTCGCACGTAGTCGACCGGGGCACTCTTGCGGGGCGGCAACTCCAGGGGATCGGGGGTCATATCCACATAGTTAATCTTGCTGAGAATGTGGCTAATACAGTTGAGGCGGGCCCGCTTTTTATCATCGGCTTCGACCGTAAACCAGGGCGCTTCCGGGATATTGGTGTGGGCAAACATCACATCCTTGGCCTGGGAATACTCCACCCAGCGATCGCGCGATTCGAGATCCATCGGGCTGAGCTTCCAGCGGCGCGCCGGGTCGGTAATCCGCGACTGAAACCGCCGCTCCTGCTCGTCATCACTGACGGAAAACCAATACTTCAGCAGAATAACGCCTGACTTCACGATCATGCGCTCAAACTCAGGGCAGGTCTGCATAAACTCGTCGTACTGGTGGTCGGTGCAGAAGCCCATCACCTTCTCGACGCCGGCCCGGTTGTACCAACTGCGATCAAAGCAAACGATTTCTCCGGCAGCGGGCAGATGGGCTACATAGCGCTGAAAGTACCACTCGGTTTTTTCGCGATCGCTGGGGGTACCCAGGGCCACTACCCTACAGCCACGGGGGTTAAGGGGCTCAGTAATGCGCTTAATGGTGCCACCCTTACCCGCCGCGTCGCGCCCTTCAAACAAAACCACAATGCGGGTGCCGGTGTGCTTGACCCAGTACTGCATTTTGACCAGCTCCACCTGCAAGCGAGCCAGCTCTTTTTCGTAGAACCTGCTCGACAACTTAGAGCTTCCCTCTCCCTCAGACAGGTAATGGAAAACCATCGGCTCTGACAATTCAAGCTTCGCTTGCTTGAGCTTTTTCTGCTTAGACTTTTTCTTGCTCTTATGCTTTTCTTTTTTGTGACCAGACTTGTGATCAGAGTCAGAGTGGTTATCAATCGCAGGGTGAGCCGTGAGGTGATTTTCGCTCATAGGAGGTTTTTGGGGTGGATGGCTAGCAGCATTACTTTAAAAACATATTAGGCAGCGCCGCATTAAAATATTGTATCGACCAGCACATATAATTCTGCCAGAACATCCTCCTCACGTCATTTTCTTAACCTTAAACTGGCCCCATAGACAAACCCATAGAGCACAAAAATTAATCATTTATTTTATAGCGGTTCCTGAACGCATGAGGTACACCTCGACTGAGAGAAGCCTTGGAACTCATAGACTTGGGCAATTAACCTGTACCTCATCCGAGTGAGAACCGCTATAGAGGGTGTTTGAAAAGGGTTGTCCCAGGTATAGTCTGCCGCTAAGAGACCGCAGAAACGCCGAATTTTGAAGACATTAGCCTACTCCAAAGATATAGTCTGGGACGCTCCTTGGCTTTTCAAACACCCTCTTAGCTTGAAGCTTAATTCCCTCGGTTATTAAATCCATCTCTCATTTTGAACGATGAGTTATACCAAATCCTATCGGTATACCCCCGGTTGGTAGGGGTATTGCACTGCAATGCTCCCTACGAGGTATCGATTTCTAATCGGGGTTGCGTGACTCGGATTTGGTATTAGACAGTCAGGAACGGGGGGATCGAGAACTCAGCTATTGTGTAACTCACCCCATTGGGAACTGCCCTAAAGCAAAAATTTTTGCCTTGACCAGGACTCAGGGCAATTTGGGCAACAAAAATATCCAAGATTTTTGCTTCCCCCAAGGGCGCAGGCCCTGCACCCCTACCTGAGGATTTTTTCTTGACGAGAAAGCTCCTCAGTTCTTGCTTGGCTCCTAACTCCTAGCTCCTGACTCCCGATTCCTGACTCCTATATTCTTTACAAACCAACCCGCCCCAGCTAACGCTGATACCCGCTAGCTCCGCAGCGTTACCCCAAATTGTTTTTCTAGGGTGGCGCGCACCTTCTGGTGAACCGGATCCACGGTTTCATCGGTGAGGGTTTGGTCGGGGGATCGATACACTAACCGAAAGGCTAGGCTGCGCTGCCCCTGGGGGACACTCTCGCCCCGGTACTCGTCAAACAGGGCCACGGACTCTAACAGTTTGCCCCCTGCTCTGCCCATGGCGGCTTCGAGATCCGCCACTGAAAGCGTCAGCGGAGCGTAGAATGCCAGGTCGCGATCGCTGGCGGGAAAGGGTGAGTAGGGCGCAAACTTGACCGATTTTTGCAACCCTGGCACCAGACAGGTCTCCAGCACCGCCCAGTTAAGCTGAAACACATACACCTCGGCGGGGAGCTGCCGCTGCTGTCGCAGTTGAGGGTGCAGTTGGCCCAGCCGCCCCAGTTCTAGGCGGCCCCGCACCCACAGAGATGCCGTACGTCCCGGATGCAAGCGCGAATCACGGCTGTCGGCGCGATAATCGACAGACAACCCCAGGCGCTTTAACACCCCCTCTAAAATGCCCTTGGCCTCGTACCAGGTGATGGGTTGATCTTGGCCACTGGTGGTCCACTGGCTCGATCGCCCGTCGCCCCCGACAATGCCCCCCACAGCTTCGGCCTCGTGAATGCCCTCACCGTCCTGCCAGAAAATATGACCGATCTCAAAGCCATTCAGGGGGCCATTACCCTGGTTGAGATTAAATTCGTAGGCTTCGATCAGCCCATCGATCAGGTCTTGGCGCAGGGCCGAATATTCTGGAAACAGCGGATTGGCCAGGGTCACCTGGCGATCCGAAATTGGCTTAGTCAGGGAGTAGTGCAGCAGCTCCGTCAGCCCTGCTGCCCGAAACGCCTCCCGCAGTCGGCGGTGGAGGGCGGCTTCTACCGACAGATAACCCCCCGCGGCTTTTTGAGGCAGGGTATCGGCAAAGTGGTTGTAGCCGTAGAGGCGGGCAATTTCTTCAATTAAATCGACCTCCCTTTCCAGATCGCGGTAGCGGTAGGGCGGCACCGTCACCGCCCATTGGCCCCCATCGTCGGTGGGAGTCACCTGGCAGCCCAGGGTTTCGAGCAAGGATTGCAGGGTGGCGGGGGGCAAGTCCTGGGGGGTATCACCCAGGTTCACAACCTGGCCCAACAGCTGGGCCACTCGGCTCAGCCGCAGGGTAATCACCCGCTCGGGAATGGTAGCTCCCATGGAGGTGAGCGCCGTGGTTTGAGCGACTATAGTAGCCCCCGCTAGCTCTTGCAGGAGCTGAAGGGCGCGATCGCAGGCCAGCCCCAATTCAGCGGGGTTTACCCCCCGCTCATAGCGGGCCGAGGCCTCGGTACGCAACCCCTGACTGCGAGCCGATTTGCGCATCACCGCCGCATCAAAGTAGGCCGCCTCTAGCATCACAGCCTGGGTGCCGTCGTGCACCTCCGTGGCCTCACCACCCATCACCCCAGCCAGGGCCACCGGCTGGTCGTTGGCGGTAATCAGCAGCGTCTCAGGCTGGAGCTGGCGCTGGTGGCTGTCGAGGGTCGCCAGCGTTTCGCCCGGTTGGGCATAGCGCACCCCCAGGGTGAGACCGTCGCCCGTGGACAGCAGGCGATCGCGGTCAAAGGCGTGCAGAGGCTGGCCCCACTCCAGCAACACATAGTTGGTAATGTCCACCACATTATTAATCGGTCGGGTGCCCGCCGCCTGGAGCCGCTGCTGCAACCACTGGGGCGAAGGCCCCAGGACAATGTTTTCGAGCACGGTACCGATGTAGATCGGGCAAGCCTTCTCGTCGGGCAGGGCAATAACCGGTGCCCCCGCCCTACCCAGGGCTACCGGGGCCTTAGTCTCAGGCAGATGTAGTGCTGCCCCCGTAATCGCCGCCACCTCCCGGGCAATGCCCACCATGCTGAGGGCGTCGGCCCGATTAGCCGTGGAGGTGACATCTAAAATCACATCGTCTAGACCAAGTAGCGGGCGCACGTCCTGGCCTAGATCTAGGGCCTCGGCCTCAAAAATATAAATGCCCTCCGAATCCTTCGCCAGCCCCAGTTCCGCCAGGGAACAGATCATGCCAGCGGAAGGCACCCCCCTCAGTTGGCGGGGCTTAATGGTCAAATCCACCACGGGCAGATAGGTATCTACGGTGGCCACCGCCACGTAGATGTCGGCCTGCACATTGGCGGCTCCGCACACTATAGTTGACCTATCGGCTTGACCGATATCGACCTGGCAAACGCTCAGCTTTTCGGCATCGGGGTGCGGGGTGCGCTCGAGCACTCGCCCGACCACGACGCCATCGGCCCAGGTGCGTCTATCCTCAATGTCTTCTACCTCAAACCCAGCCATAGTCAGGGCATCGGCCAGTTCTGTTGGGGAGAGCTGCACATTGACGTATTCGTTGAGCCAGTTTAAGGATATGCGCATGGTGAAGCTGGGTTGACCGCTAGAAAATCTAGAATGCTGTGGTTTATTGCCCAAACATTCTACCGCGTAGGCCGTTGTACCCCCTAGGCTTTGCCTCTACACCCAGAGGCAATCACCGATCGAGCACCCTAGCCGGGCTCACCTCCGGTCTGGGGATCACAAGGTTTCACAGGCTTTTTACATTTCCCCTATATTTCTGCCGAAAGTGTATATCCCTTGGGGTGAATACTATACCCCCTCTCTGAAACAGGGAATAATTAAAGTAATGTGGCATTACCGAAGGAGTTGCCCCCACAACCTACCCCCAAGCGGCGTTGTCGCTTTCCTCTCCATACCCCCCTGCTGATGGCCGACTAACCCCCAGACATAGCCCCTTGGGCTTGCCTCAATACCCAACACCCTGGGCCGCATGAGCTACTGCATCAATCCAGACTGTTCAAAGCCGAAGAACCCTCCTACGGTCAGCCACTGTCAAGCTTGTGGGGCAGAGTTGCTGTTGCGTGGTCGCTACCGCATGATTCGGGCTCTGGGGCGCGGTGGGTTTGGGACAACCTTTCTGGCCCGCGATGAAATGCTGCCGGGCAAGCCTCCCTGCGTGATCAAGCAGCTGCGGCCCGCCGCCGAGGCTCCCCACGTGCTCGACATGGCTCGCGATCTCTTCAAGCGAGAAGCCAAGATTCTAGGGATGATCGGTAACCATCCCCAGCTCCCCCGCCTGCTCGACTACTTTGAAAGCGGTCAAGAATTCTTTTTGGTGCAGGAGTACATCAACGGGCATACCCTCCAGCAGGAAGTGAAGCGGGGTGGCCCCTTTACCGAAGCGGGGGTCAAGCAATTCTTGAGCGAAATTTTGTCGATGGTACAGTACGTCCACGACAACCATGTCATTCACCGCGACATTAAACCCGCCAACATTATTCGCCGCGACCAGGATAAAAAGCTGGTGCTGATTGACTTTGGGGCCGTCAAAGATAAGGTCAACCCCATCTACTCCCCCAATTCCGAGCACACCGCGCTCACCGCCTACGCCATTGGCACCCCCGGCTATGCCCCCCCCGAACAGATGGCGATGCGTCCGGTCTACGCCAGCGATCTCTATGCCCTGGGGGTAACCTGCGTTTACCTGCTAGTAGGTAAAGCGCCCAAGGACCTCAACTACGACCTCAACACGGGCGAACTGTTGTGGCGCGAACACGTGCAGATCAGCGACCACTTCGCCAAAGTGCTGCAAAAAATGCTCGATATTTCGGTCAAGCACCGCTACCAGTCGGTGGAAGCCATTTTGCGCGATTTGGACCTAGAGCCCTACATGGAAAGCCTGGCCCAGAATATAGCGTTTCCATCGGCATCGGGGCCAAGCACCAACGGCTACCCCGGTGTGCCCAGGTCAGGGGATTTAGCCACCCCGATCAGCGGTAGCTCTGGGGGGTCACCCACATCCCGCCTGGCGGAAGCGATTCGAGCCCGACGAGAGCGATCGCACTCGGGAGACAAGCACCCCCCCATGGCATCAAGCAGCGGGGTGCCCTTGCCCTCCGCCAAGGTGATACCCACCGTCACCATGCTGTCCTCCGAAGACGTCAAGCAGAAGTACACCAAGGGTCGGCGTGACTTTTCCCTGCAAACCTTCCAAGACCTAGATTTGCAGCGCACCCTGCTGGTGGAGGCAAACTTTAACCAGTCCAAGCTGCCCCGTGCCAACTTCCATGGCGCTGACCTCACCAATGCTAACTTTGGCCGGGCTAATCTAAGCCGAGCGATCCTGCGCAACGCCAAACTGGTCAATGCTTACTTTCACTACGCCAACCTCGAAGGGGCAGACCTGAGGGGCGCTAACCTGGCCAGGGCCTGTCTGTCTAACGCCAACCTCCGGGGTGCCAACCTGTGCGGAGCCGACCTCACCGGAGCCCTGATATCCGATGATCAGCTGGCAACCGCCCGGACTAACTGGTCCACCATCATGCCCAGCGGGCGGCGGGGCATTATTTAGGGACATTTATTCAGAGGGAATAGTTAAGGGGAGGCCGTAGCCTCAACCGGCACCGGATTGCTCCCAGTGGACGGATCAACCTCCCCGGAGACCTCATCCTGACGGCCATTGCGCAGGGCAACCAACGCCTGTTTGATAATCACAGCAGCGGGTACAGCCACAATGACTCCCAGCAGGCCACCGACCCTGGCCCCCGACAGAATGGCGATAAACACCCAGAAGGGGTTTAGCCCGGTGACACTGCCCAGCACGCGGGGGGCAATCCCATTTTCGACTAGCTGCTGCACAATCACAGCGGAAATTAGCATGGGAATAGCAATTTTAATATCCCGCAGCGCCACCAGCAGGGTGACGATAATGACGCCAACGGTGCCGCCAAAGGGCACCAGAGCCAGCAGGCCCACGGTCAGGCCAAACAGCGACCCAAAGGGCACATTGAGCAGGCCAAAAATAATAGTCAAGGCGGTGCCAAAGCAGCTGGCCACGATGAACTGACCCAGGAAGTAATTGCTAAAGCTCTGGCGCAAGGTGGCCGAGAAGGGTCTCTGAATACCCTTCGGCAGCAGGCCCACTACCCCCGCCCATACCTCCTCGCCGTGCTGGAGCAGGTAGAAGGTGAGCACCACCGTCAGCACCACATCGAGCAGCTTGTTGGCGGTAAAGACCGCTATGTTGATGGTGAGGTTGAGGGCTTCGCCGGCTATGGACTGAATTTCGCGCTTGAGGCGATCGTTGGTCTGGGTAATGATTCCATCGAGGTTAATGGGCCAACCCCATTCAGCCAATTGGCCGTCGAGCACCATGAGCTGGGTCTTGCCAGAGTCGAACCAGTCGGGCAGGCGCACCACCAGTTGTTGACCCTGATCGATCACGAAGGGCAAGACCGTAATCGCTAGGGCCGAAAAACCCAGCAGGGCCAATATCAACACCAGGGTGGCTGACAGGCCCCGCTTCAGACCAAGGATTTCGAGCCGACCCATGGGATAGCTGAGCAAAAAGGCCAGCAAGGCGGCAATCAGCACCGTCACTAAAATCGAGCGGAAGTAGCCAAAAATAATGGATACGGCCCAGACATTGAGCAACAGCAGGGGTATCGCCAACAGCACCAGGATCGATTGGGCCATGGGGCTAAGCTTGTCCCACCAGCGGGCTAGCCAGCTGGCGGTGGCGAGGGCACTCCCCTGGGCTGCACCGTTCTCCATAGTTCTGTTCAAGGGTTGGCTCGTTCGATATGACGTGGCTGAGAGGGGCATTTGATAGCCATCTACAGCCTACGGCAAAGCTATGGATTTCAGGCGGCTGCGATCGCCTTTTTTGCCGCGCCTTTTTTGTCGCCAGGGCAAAGGTTCATCTCAGTGGGTAGGCAGAACAGGGGGTAATATGTAAACAATTTAAACCAGCCTTCGGCTAGCCCATCCGTCAAATTCTAAGTTATCCACCCTATGCTTGCCTCCCACCCCAGTCAGACCACCGGGATTATCCTCAAGCAGCCACACCCCCAAAAGGTATTGGTGCTGGGCGATAGCCTGGTGTATGGCTTTGGCGACCCCGAAGGCGGGGGCTGGGTAGAGCGCCTGCGCCGCCTCACCATGGAGCCAGGCCAGGCCGGAGCGGTGTTCTATAACCTGGGCGTCCGGGGCGACGGGGTAGGCCAGGTGCAGCAGCGCCTCGATCATGAGTTTCGCTACCGGGGTGAGTTACGCAACCGCCTACCTGATCTGCTGGTGCTATCGGTGGGCATCAATGACTCGGCTCGAGTGGGCAACCCCCTGGGTCGCCACCGTACTGATTTTGACGAGTTTCAGGATCAGATCAACGAGCTGCTCACCCAGGCGCGACAGCTGTGCCCCGTGCTGTTTGTGGGCATGACCCCGGTCAATGAACAGGCCATGCCCTTCTCGGAGGTGCTGTACTACACCCACGCCGATCAGTGGCGCTGCTGCGAAGCCACTCGCCTGGCCTGCACCAGCCACAATATTCCCTATCTAGATGTGTTCCATCTCTGGCTGGGTCGGGGGGAGCCCTGGTGGCTGCCGCTGATTTCTGCCGACGGGTTGCACCCCAATGTGGCGGGCTACCGGGCCCTGCTCCACGACATTCTGACCTGGGATGCCTTTCAAGCCGCTGTGGATCTGACTGCGGTACCGTCTTAACGTATTCCAACAACAAGTATTCCAACAACTCACTATGCCCGCTGTGCAAAACCCCGATTCGACTCCCATGGCCCCTAGGGTGAACAAAGCCTATCGATCGGTCACCGATCGCACCGCCGCAGGCAAAGCCCTCCGCCAAACCGTGAAACGCTCTGACCTGGCGATCTACCACCCGGATCCGAACCGCCCCGACCCGATTGATATCCTCGCGGCCCAGGCGAAGAACCGCCTCCCAGACCTGGTGCCCATTCGCTACGGGCGCATGCTGGCCTCTCCCTTTGCGTTCCTGCGGGGGGCAGCCGCGGTGATGGCGGCCGATATTGCCCCCGCCACCACCACTGGCATCCAGGTTCAGGCCTGCGGCGACATGCATGTGTCGAACTTTGGGGTCTTTGCCTCCGCTGAGCGCAATCTGGTGTTTGCCATCAACGACTTTGACGAAACCTACCCTGGCCCCTGGGAGTGGGATATGAAGCGGTTGGCCGCCAGTATTGTGGTGGCGGGTCGCCATTTGGGGGGCGATCGCACCCTCTGTCAAACCGCCGTGACCGCTGCCGTTGAATCCTACGCTCGGCATCTAGCCCACTACGCCGACATGAGCTATCTGGATCTCTGGTATGACGTGATTACCGAAGATGAGCTCCTGGAAAAATTGCCCGAGGATAACGAGAAAGATGCTCGCCGCATGTTGGCTAAAGCACGGGAGCGCAACCACCTGCAAGTGCTGGAGGAAATGACCAACCTGGTGGACGATCGCCACCACATTATTGAGTCGCCTCCCCTGGTGGTGCGGGCTGAAACCCTCGGCGATGACTCCGCCGTGGTGGCCGACCTGGAGGCGCTGCTGCAAAATTATTTGGCCTCGCTGAGCGGCGATCGCCGCGTTCTCCTATCGCGCTATCGCCTGCTAGACGTCGCTCGGCAAGTGGTCGGGGTAGGCAGCGTGGGCACTCGCTGCTGGGTTCTTTATCTGGAGGGTAAAGACGCTGACGATCCCCTGTTTTTGCAGGTTAAAGAAGCCCAATCCTCCGTGCTAGCCCCCTACGCGGCGGCCATCGGTGGCCTGTCCGGCCTGGCACCCGCCACGCATCGTCTACCCGCAGACCACCAGGGACAGCGGGTGGTAATGGGTCAAAAGCTGATTCAGGGGTCTCCCGATATTTTCTTGGGCTGGGGCAGCCTCGGGGGCATTCACTACTACGTGCGCCAACTGCGCGACATGAAGGGTGGGTTTAAGCTCGAGCCAGGCAAGTTTGAGGCCTCCAGCCTACCCGACTACTGTGCCCTCTGCGGCTGGGCCCTGGCCCTGGCCCACGCCAAGTCGGGCGATGCCGCCATGATATCCGGCTACCTCGGTAAGGGCGATGCCCTGGCCGAGGCCTTGGTATCCTTTGCCGAAGCCTACGCCGAGCAAAACGATCGCGACTACGATCGCCTGGTGGCCGCCGCCAACCGGGGGCAGATTCCTGTGATCCAAGACGATTAGCCGGGCAAAACTTAGTCGAAACAGCCCTCGTCCAACTCAGTACCGGTGGCGGGCGGTAGAGTAGCCGGCTCAATTGGACGACCTAGAATCATGCGTTGGGGCCTACTTTGAGCCCGACTCTGGAGTCGGGCCAGGGGAAATTCTGGAGCCGGAGCCTCGTCGCAGAGGGCTTCTACCTCAATTTCGACCAGCATGTCGGGGTTGATTAACGCCGGAATCTCGACGGTGGTATTACAGGGAGGATGGTCGGCAAATAATTCCTGGTGAGCCCGGCCCACCTCTTCCCAGCGCCCCATATCGGTCACGTAAATGCGAGTTCTGACCACGTCGCTGAGGTCGGCCCCCAGTTCTTCCAAGGCCCGCTGAATAATCTCAAAGCAGCGCTTAGTCTGGGCGTAGGCATCGCCGGGGGCAAAGGTGCCGCCCTGGCCGTCACTGGGGGCGGTGCCCGAGACAAAAATCTGCTGGCCCACCCGCATCGCCCGGCAGTAGCCGACTTTCTCCTCCCAAGGGGTGCCCGAAAATGCCCGCTGCCGTGCCATGACCCTGCCTAAGGTAAAAACAGCCCTAGCATACCTTGATTTTTGAGCACCGACAGGCGTCTAGCCCGGTTACCCCTCCTTCACCATCAGGATGGCTGGAGTTGATCCAGAATGGTGCAGAGAGGCCCACGGCAGGAAGGTATCTCCAGGCGAATGCCGTAGATGACCTGAACAGTTAACGTCCGGACTCGCTCAATTCACCGTAGGTCTATGGTTCCACTGTTCTTGAAGCTCTTGATGGCGGCCCTGGCCATTGGGATCGGCAGCGGCGGCGTGATCGCGCTGTTCTACGGGGCCAATGGGCTGGTCGAGCGGTTTACCCAGGGGACGCGCCAGCAGCGCCTGCTGCCCTGGGTGTTTCTGACCCCGGCCCTGCTGCTGCTAGGGGCCTATTTGGTGATCCCTACGATCTTGACCTTCTACATCAGCCTGCTCGATGGGCGATCGCAAGCCTTTGTGGGCCTCACCAACTACACCACCCTGTTGACCACCAAGGGCATCGGCGAAGCCTTTCGCAACAACCTGTTCTGGCTGGTGGGGGTGACCGGGGTCAGCGTTAGCCTGGGACTGCTGATCGCCGTGCTGGCCGATCGGGTGCGCTACGAACCCGTGCCCAAGACCCTGATCTTTTTGCCCATGGCCATTTCCTTTGTGGGGGCCAGCGTGATCTGGAAATTTATCTACGCCTTTCGCCCCGCTGGAACCGACCAAATTGGCCTGCTCAACGGGGTGGTTACTAGCCTCGGCTTTGCCCCCATCGGCTGGCTGGTGGAGCGATCGCTCAACAATTTTGCCCTGATCGCCATTATGATCTGGCTACAAACGGGTTTTTGCATGGTGCTGCTGTCGGCGGCGGTCAAGGGCATTCCCCAGGAGATGCTGGAAGCCGCGCGCCTCGATGGTGCCAATGAGGTGCAAATTTTCTGGCGTATGATCGTGCCGACGATTCGCTCCACCCTTTTAGTGGTGGCGACTACCACCATTCTGCTGGTGCTCAAGGTGTTTGACATTGTCTACGTGATGACCGCTGGCAATCAAGGCACCGAGGTACTGGCCAGCCTCATGTTTAAGGAGATGTTTAGCTTTCGCCACTATGGTCGGGGGAGCGCGATCGCCGTTATTTTGCTGCTCGCAGTGATTCCCGTCATGGTCGTCAACATCCGCGAATTTCGCAGCCACGACGCGCACCGATGACCCTCCCCTGCCGTGGGTCTCCATAGTCTCCTCCCGCCCACCCAGGTGAGCTGGGGAGACCCACGCTACCCAGCCAAAATCCAACATCGCCCATCCCAAATTCCCCAGGGCAGACACATAGGTCTGCCCCTACCCATCCCCCCACCTCCCATGCCCTCGATCCCCCGCGCCCCCGTCCACCTCGTCCTGGTTTCGCTGTCCCTGCTGTGGACGATGCCCAGCCTGGGCCTGCTGGTGAGCTCTCTGCGCCCCCCGGAGGATGTCCTAACCACGGGCTGGTGGACCGTGTTTCGGCACCCCTTTGACATCACCCAGTACAGTCTGGAAAACTACCGGGCGGTGCTGGGGGCCGAGGGGATGGGCCAGGCGTTATTGAACAGCTTTACCATTGCCATTCCCGCTACGGTGATGCCGATTGCGATCGCTACCTTTGCCGCCTATGCCCTGGCCTGGATGAGGTTTCCCGGTCGCCAGTGGTTATTTATGGCGATCGTGGCGCTGCTGGTGGTGCCCTTGCAGATGACGTTTATTCCCCTCCTGCGGGCCTACCGTGACCTGGGGCTGACCAGTACCTTCCCAGGGGTATGGCTGGCCCACAGTGGCTACAGCTTGCCCCTGGGTATCTACCTGCTGCGCAACTACATGGGTGCCCTGCCCAGGGACTTAATCGAGGCGGCGGCGATGGATGGCGCGTCTCACCTACAGATCATGACGCGGCTGGTGGTGCCGCTGTCGATGCCGGCGATCGCCTCCTTTGCGGTCTTCCAATTTCTCTGGGTCTGGAACGACCTGCTGGTGGCCCTGGTATTTTTGGGCGGCACCCCCACCGTGGCCCCCCTCACCCTCACCCTCACCAACCTGGTGGGCTCACGGGGGCAAGACTGGCACCTGCTTACCGCCGGAGCCTTTATGACGATGGTCGTGCCGCTGCTGGTGTTCTTTACCCTGCAGCGATACTTTGTGCGGGGGTTACTGGCTGGCTCGATCAAAGGCTAGGGGATGCCGCCCGGTGGGGAATTGGGCATTTCGCGATAGGGTAAAAGGCGCTGAAACTGTAGCGCTTGTCAGATATCGCCATGGCCCAGGTCAAATTTGAGTCTGTTACCAAGCGCTACGGCGATGTTTTGGCCCTGGGCGACCTCACCCTCGACATTGGCGATCGCGAATTCCTGGTCTTTGTCGGCCCCTCCGGCTGCGGCAAAACCACCACCCTGCGGCTGCTGGCCGGGTTAGAAACCGTCACCACGGGCCACCTTTACATTGGCGATCGACAGGTCAACGACCTCTCCCCCAAGGACCGCGACATTGCCATGGTGTTTCAGTCCTACGCCCTGTATCCCCACCTGTCGGTGTACGACAACATGGCCTTTAGCCTCGAATTGCAGGGCTTAGGCAAGGGCGAGATTCAACAGCGGGTACAGCGGGCGGCACAGCAGATGGGCATTGAGGCCCTCCTCCAACGCAAACCCAAGCAACTGTCCGGCGGGCAGCGGCAGCGAGTCGCGGTGGGTCGGGCGATCGTCCGCCACCCAGCGGTTTTTTTGATGGATGAACCCCTCTCTAACCTGGATGCCCAGCTGCGGGTTCAGGCCCGTACCGAAATCAGCCGCCTGCACCGGGAACTGGAGAGCACCGTGATCTACGTCACCCACGACCAGGTCGAAGCCATGACCCTGGGCACCCGCATCGCCATTTTGAACCAGGGGGTGTTGCAGCAAATCGCCACGCCCCAGACCCTCTACAGTGCTCCAAGCAATAAGTTTGTGGCCGGGTTTATCGGCAGCCCCGCCATGAATTTCTTCGACGGTGCCCTGGTGGAAATGGCCGATCAGCTCTGGTTTAAGGCCGAGGCGCTGACCCTGGCCCTGCCCCCCACAGCCCTGGCCCAGTACCGGCGTTACGTCGGCCAGCGGGTGATCTGCGGCCTGCGCCCCGAGGATATTCACGACCCCCGCTACATTCCCCCTGGCACGGTAACCACCCCCCTCAAAGGAATCATCAGCCACACCGAAAGCATGGGCCATGAGATCATTGTCTACCCCACCCTGGGCGACGGGCAAACCTACGCCGCCCGCGTTGACCGCCGCTCAACCCTGGCCCCGGGCGACAGCGGGGAACTGGCGGTGGCGATCGCCGCCCCACATTTCTTTGACCCCCATACCGAAGCGGCCCTGACCACAGCGGTGGATGGCCCCTAAAATAGGTTAACCATGGTTCATAAGTCCCAATGATGACGAAAATTCCCCACCTGGTCGGGCTTTCTCTCACCGTCAGCCTGCTAGTCGTTGGCTGTCGATCGCAACCCAGTCCCCCCCCAACGGCGGCGGTTCAACCCGGCGATACCATCACCATTCTGGGCACCCTGACCGGCGTGGGTGAAACCAAGCTGCGAGCCGCCCTGGCCCCCTTTACCGAGGCTACCGGGGTTGAGATCATCTACGAAGGCACCGATGCCTTTACAACCCTAATACCGGTACGGGTCGATTCGGGCAATCCACCGGATATGGCCCTATTTCCCCAGCCGGGGCTGATGCTAGATTTTGCGGAGGCCGGGCAGATGGTGCCCATCACCGACTTTATCGATCGCACCACCCTGGCCGCCGCCTACGACGAATACCTGATCAACCTGGTCAGCCTTGACAACAATGTCTACGGCCTGTGGATGCGGGCCGACGTTAAAAGCCTGGTTTGGTACAATCCCCAGGCCTTTGCCGCCAAGGGCTACACCGTGCCTGAGACCTGGGCTGAGCTACAGGCCTTGAGCGATCGCATCGTTGCTGACGGTAGCAAACCCTGGTGTATCGGCATGGAAAGCGGCCAGGCCACCGGCTGGGTCGGCACCGACTGGGTCGAAGATATCCTGCTGCGCCAGGCCGGGCCAGCAGTCTACGACCAGTGGGTCAACCACGATATTCCCTTCGCCGATCCCCAGGTTAAAGCCGCCTTTGAGACCTTTGGGGCGATCGTCCGCAACCCCGACTATGTACTGGGAGGCACCACCGGCGTCCTGAGCACCCCCTTCGGGGAAGCCCCTCTGCCCCTGTTTAAGGATCCGCCGGGCTGCTACCTGCACCGCCAGGCCAGCTTTATCGTTGAATTTCTGCCAGACAGTGTTGAACCCGGCATCAATCTCAGCGTATTTCCCCTCCCGCCCATCGACCCCGCCCAGGGCAATGCGGTGATCATGGGGGGCATTGTCTTTGGCGTGTTTAAAGATACACCAGCTGTGCGGGCTCTCATGACCTACCTGGCTACCGCCGAACCCCACACCATCTGGGCGGGGCTAGGCAGTTACATCTCTCCCCATCGTCAGGTCAACCTCGACGCCTACCCCGACGACCTTACCCGACGCCAGGCCGAGATCTTGAGAAATGCCGACGTGCTGCGTTTTGATGGTGCTGACCTCATGCCCGGAGCGATCGGCACAGGGGCATTCTGGTCTGGCATTGTGGATTATGTCGATGGCCAAGATCTCGACACCGTGTTAAAAGATATTGATGCCGCCTGGCCCCCCGATGCCGAGTAATTTGATCCCTATGTACCGAGCATGACTATCCCCAGCATCTAATGCTAAAAGGGGAAGCACATATGTGCTTCCCCTTTTAGCATTAGGTTAATTCAGCAACGGCCACGCTATTTTGACTACGCCACACCTACCAGGGATTTCTGTGGAGCAAACATAGCATTTTGTTCAGCTCTCAATTTATCACAGAGGCGCCCTGGGGGAAGTTCGACATCATCGTAGGTCAAGACCTGATCTTTAGCAACATCTCGCTTTAGCTTACAGTCTTCGGCTAAGCCCACTGGTAGCAGATTTTCCGCCGCCGTAATTTCTGCTGTTTCGCACTGGCCATAGGTCATATAGCCACCAATACAGTCAATGGTCTCGCCAGCTTTCAGATCGATTTTTGCAGTTGTCACCACATCTACCTTCGGCCCAGCAATGGGAGTCATCACAGGGTCGCCAAATAAGACAACGCGGGCGACCGAAAGAGGTACTTCAAAGTGGCACAGGTGGTATGGGGTATAGAAGCTATATAGAGGCCCCTCACCCAGCTTGTACAAATTCAGGTAATGGCGCTGCTTTGGATCATCGTGGGTGCCAAACACGTAAACCCCCGGCCCCGGCTTGACGGCCACCACGTAATCGACAATTCCGCCCAGTTCCTTGAGTTGGTCGACATCGTACAACTTGGTTAGGTCATCAATGTGGCCGGTGTAGTTAAGATTGTACTTCTCTACCAATTCATCCTGATGGAGTCTGAAGTCGTGGCCTAGCATGCCCCGCTGAGCTACTGTCATCCCTGTAGCGTTGGCAACAATGGCCTGCTCAAAGGATACTTTGGTGCCATCAGCAAAGCTGGTTACCATGTGAACATTTTGCCCCCACTGCTCAGCAAACCCCTTTTGGGTGGTGGGGTTGCGGTAGGGGTCTTGCAAACCCTTGATGTTGCCGCATACGAGCGGGGTAACGCCGATGCTTTTGACAAAGCGATAGAGGTTCATCTCAACGCCAGGCTGGTCTCCATCGCAGGCTGATAGGATGACACCTGCTCGGTCAGCATAGGTTTTGAGAATGGAACCAATGGTGCCATCTAGCTCAGCGTTCATCAGAACAACGTGTTTCCTGTGGGCGATGGCTTCCATCACCACGTGAGCACCAAACTCTACAGCCCCAGTTACCTCAATCAGGGCATCTATTCCCTCAGCCCGACACAGTAGCATCGGATCATCGGTGACGGCATACCCGCCTGAGGCAATACTATTTTCTAAATCAGTCACGGTAGAGACGACTTTGGCATTCTCTACGCCAGCCTCTTGATAGGCCCGCTTTGCTGTATCCACATTGCGGTTTGAGATCGCTACCAACTCCATTCCTGGAACTGAACTCAGCATTTGGTTGGCTACCCCACGCCCCATAAAACCAGCGCCGATCATACCAACTCTGACTGGGTTGCCAGCTTCATGCCTGGCCTTTAATGCTGTATCAACGATAAACATGTTTTTTAGCCTAATCGATAGATTGAATTGAAGTAGTTAAAAGCAAACCAGTTCATAATCAAACCTGAGGTTCTAGATGAAGAACTGGCCTAGTACTCTGAGGCAGAAGTAGATCTACTATCATCGTGCTTACTGAAAGCGCGATGCCTGCGCGACGAATAGTCGAGAAATCTACGCCTCAGAGTACTAGCTTTAATTAGTCTTGAAAAGGAGGCCACTTGGCATCTTTTTCTGAGATAACGGTAACCGGAATAGGCCACTCAATACCAAAGGTTGGATCGTCGTATCGAAGGCCCTGTTCGTAGCCGGGTGAATAAAATTCACCAACTTGATAGACCACTTCAGCATCATCGGTTAGAGCTTGGTAGCCATGGGCAAACATCTCAGGAACGTACAGCGCCTTACGGTTGTCTGCAGTTAGCTCAATGCCAAAGTGCTGCATGTAGGTCGGCGAATCCGGACGGATATCAATGATGACATCGTAGATGGCTCCACGAATACAACGAACTAGCTTAGTCTCAGCAGCAGGGGAAAGCTGATAATGCATACCTCGAAGAGTGCCCTTTTTATAGTTAAAGGACATGTTGCACTGGGCAACCATGGGCTTGAGCCCATGCTCTTCAAACTCCTTAGCGCAAAAGGTACGAGCAAAGCCACCTCGATCGTCACTACGAATTTCGAGATCGATGACAAAAGCATCTTTAAGATTAGTAGCTTCAAAAATCATGACTAGCTCCAGAAAAAATCTTTATCAATTTGCTGGGTGCGAATAAGGTACTCCAGCTGCTTCAGACGTGTAAACCCGCGCGAAGTGAACATCTCTTCGGTCATGTCAATTTGCTGAAACACCTTTAACAGCTGCTCTGCACCGCGCTTTGCATCCCAATCGCACTTAAATCCAGGCAGCAAACTGTTGATTTTATCGAAGGAGACGCGGTAGCTACGATTATCTGTATCGGGCTTGCCAAAGCTCAGCTGGCACTCGGGGAAGGTTTCTGCAACAATTGTTGCTATTTCACGAACCTGATAGTTATGATTCGTGTCACCAACGTTAAAGACTTGATTGTGAATAATATCGCGAGGGGCTTCTAGGGCGCAGATAATTGACTTGGCAATATCTAGGCCATGAACCAGAGGACGCCAGGGTGTACCATCGCTAGTCATGCGAATCTCTTTGGTTGTCCAAGCCAGCCCGGACAGGTTATTAAGCACAATATCAAAGCGCATGCGGGGAGAGGCCCCATAGGCGGTGGCATTACGCATGTAAGTGGGAGAGAAGTCATCGTCTGCCATCGGACTCAGATCTTGTTCGACCAGGGTTTTGCACTTGGCGTAGGCAGTCTGAGGATTGACTTTAGACTCTTCAGTGACGTAATCGTCACCTTCGGCCACCCCGTAAACGCTACAGGATGACATGTAGATAAAGCGACGAACCCCAGCAGCCTTAGCCAGTTGTGCTAAGCGTACAGAACCCTTGTGGTTGATGTCATAGGTGATAGTGGGAGCTAGTTTTCCCAAAGGATCGTTAGACAGCTCAGCCATATGAACAATAGCGTCTACACCCTCAAGATCAGCAGCCTCAATGTGGCGAATATCTTTGTTTAGGGTTTTAGCCGATAGGTTAATGCCGTTGTACAACCACCCTGCTTTGTAGAAGCCGGTGTCAACCCCGACAACGTCATGGCCTTTTTGCAGAAGCAGAGGTGCCAATAGACAGCCGAGATAGCCTTCTGTACCAGTAACTAATACTTTCATGAATGGATTACCTATTTGAGTATAACTACAGTGCGGCAGAGATGGGAGCAGTGGCATTAACCACTTGGGATGCAACCTCTTTACCGATTTCCAGAGACGAGGTGGCCGCTGGGGAAGGAGCATTTAAGACGTGAATTGACCGCTCGCCATTGACGATGAGGAAATCGTCAACCAGGCTACCGTTGTCCATCAGCGCTTGGGCCCTTACCCCAGCATGGGTGGGGATAACGTCTTCGCTACGAACGTCTGGAATAAGACGTTGTAGGCTCTTGACGAAGGCTGCCTTGCTAAAGGAACGAACGACCTCGCGTAGACCTTCGTCGGCATGCTTAGAGGCCAGCTTCCAGAATCCTGGATAGGTCATAACCTCGGCAAAGTCTCTTAGATCAAAATCGGTCTTTTTATAGCCTTCCCGCTTTAGACTTAAAACAGCATTAGGGCCAGCATGAACGCTGCCATCAATCATCTTGGTAAAGTGCACCCCAAGAAAGGGGAAGCTTGGATTGGGCACCGGATAAATCAGGGTGTTGACTAAATACCGTTTTTCAGGCACTAGCTCGTAGTATTCACCGCGAAAGGGCACAATCTTTGCCGAGGGTTTGAGGTTGGCCATCTGAGCCACTCGATCTGAGAAAAGTCCGGCACAATTAATCAGAAACTTTGCCTTGATAGTACCTTGATTTGTTTCCAGGACAACATTTTGGGGTTCTAGTGTGATATCTAAAACTTTAGTGCTTAGGCGAAGATCGTTGTCATATTCTTGGATTATATCAATGTATTTTTGACAAACAGATTTGTAGTTTACGATGCCAGTCGAGTCCACTTTGATGGCGGCCAGACAGTTGACGTAAGGCTCGATTTCTTTAACCTCATCCGGAGCGATTTTGGCAACAGGTATTTGATTTTGGAGGCCGCGCTGGAATAGGTTTTCTAGTAGCGGCAATTCCTTGGCTTGGGTAGCTATTATCACTTTTCCGCAGACGTCATGAGGAATATCATGCTGACGGCAAAAGTCTACCATCGATTGACAGCCAGCCCGGCTAAATTTCGCCTTAAAGCTGCCAGGTTTATAATAGACGCCTGAGTGAATTACCCCGCTATTATTACCCGTTTGATGATAGGCCCAGGATGATTCTTTTTCGATGACGGTAATTTTGGCGCTAGGCAGCATTTGGCTCAGCTTCATGGCCGTGGCCAAGCCCACAATCCCACCGCCAATTATGGCGTAGTCATAGGTATTTGACATTAGATTTTCTCTAGATTTCGGTTAAGCGTGTTGACTGGAAAGGAAATATTTGGGTTACCAAACCTTCCAGGGTGCGTCCCCAGCTTTCCATAATCCTTCGAGGTTATTTCGATCTCGTAGGGTATCCATAGGTTGCCAAAAACCGTCGTGCCGATAAGCTGAGAGTTGGCCCATTTCGGCAAGTTTACTCAGCGGTTCGTGTTCCCACATAACATTATCGCCAGCGATAAAGTCGATAACTTGAGGCTCTAGGACGAAATAGCCTCCGTTGACATACGCTTCATCACCGTCGGCCTTTTCGGCAAAGGAAGCGATTCTCGTCTGACCCTCATACAGTGAAATTGCACCAAAGCGGCCAGGAGGTTTTACCGCCGTAAGGGTTGCTAGGGTACCCTGTGCTTCGTGGAACTTTATAAGTTCAGTGACGTTTACATCGCTAACCCCGTCACCGTAGGTAAAACAGAAAGGTTCAGACCCTATGTATTCTCTGACTTTCTTGAGGCGACCACCGGTCATCGTTGATTCGCCAGTATCAATGAGCGTTACTTTCCACGGCTCAGCGTTGCCGTTATGGATATTCATTTGATTGTATCGCAAATCAAAGGTTACATCTGACATGTGCAAAAAGTAATTAGCAAAGTACTCTTTAATGACATAACCCTTGTATCCACAGCAAATAATGAAATCATTTATACCGTGGGCAGCATAAATTTTCATGATATGCCACAGGATGGGATATCCTCCAACTTCGACCATGGGCTTAGGTTTGATGCTGGTCTCTTCACTGAGACGAGTGCCTAGGCCACCGGCTAATATAACTGCTTTCATTAAGACCTCAATTAAGGTTTGACATATAGCAAAAATTGTTCAGACATGTGTGAGACATCGTAACCGTTCAGAGGGTCACGAGAGAATAAGGGTTTCAGCTCATAAAACAACCTGCTTAAGCCTAGTTGAGCCTGATTTTTGACGATCTAGGGTCTCAGCGATGCCTGAAACGCACTAACTCCGTACCCCCCTGAAGGGTTACGAGACATCGTGCTCTTGTATAAGGTTCCCGCCTGATAAGCCAAAATTTATATCTTGACATGAAAGGCCATTAACTCTTAACAAAACTATCACTAACCTTTTTGATTGGGTTTGCAGGCGCTAAGTTGAGGTGGTCAACGCTGACGTTAAAGTACTCAGTGTTTCTCAGTTCTAAGCTTAATCTGGAGTGAGATGACAGATTGTAATTCACGGGTAAAGCCAGCGGTCTGTCGTGTGAAAATCCTATGAATGGTAGATGCTCCATCACTCAGCCTGTTCTAAGCTGTTGAGCATCTAAATTGCATGTTGACTTCCGCAAAGCCCCTGCTGCAAGGCTTTTGTGTCGATTGTACTAGTGCGGTTTGAATGCCTAACAGCTTAGGCAAGAAAATTTCTGTGGCCAAGGGATAAAAAAATTGATCGCGGGATAGAGCTATGGGTGGTCTAGGGTAAAGGCCGCACCCGTTGCGGTGGCCAGTAGATTTTATAGGCGTTGCCGATGACATGGGGGCGGGGCAAAAAGCCCCATACACGGGAGTCTCGACTGCTGTTGCGGTTGTCGCCAAGCACAAACAGCTGCCCCTGGGGAACCGTTTGGGGGGGCAGTTGGTAGAGGATTGGCTCGTTCAGGTAGGGTTCGCTCAGGGGAGTACCATTTATCCACACTTGGCCGTTTTTGACTTCAACCTGCTGGCCGGGTAGGGCAATGACTCGTTTGACGAGGAGGTTGATGAGTTGGCCCGCTTGGTCAAGGGGGGTGCGCTCAGGGTTTGAGAAGACGATGATGTCGCCAACGGCGGGGGCATAGCTGGGGGGCTGACGGCGCACAAACATGCGATCGCCCACCTCTAGGGTCGGCAGCATCGATTCGCTGGGCACAATGCACTGCACTACCTTTTGGGGCACCACAAAGGGAATGGAGCTCACCGCCACGCGAGTGATGATCACCGCCACCAGTAGGGCCCCCAGCAGCCTCCACTGTCGATGGCGGGTGGGGGCTGCCCGGTAGGCTAGCCCGCAGGCCAAGGCCCAGATCATCGAGGGCAGCAGCAGCAGGGCCGGGTTGAAGTTGGCCAGGTAGGCGGTGGCAATGCCCAAGATCAGCAGTAGGCCGCCTAGGGCCGCTTTTTGGAGAAAGAGGTGCCCTAGCCCTGGCAGCACTTGGGACAGGAACACCGGATGCCAGGGGTCTTTGGATTGATAGCGCAGCGGGCTGAACTCGTCGAGGGTAATGCCCTGCTTGGCCGCCTGGTGGCTATCCCACAGGTTGAATATGTATAGACTCAGCAGCGGTACCAGGCACAGCAGCCCCCGCAGGGTGTTGCCCTTGGGGGCAAAAATTGACCAGAGGATGAAGACAATGAGGGCGATGTGGGCGACGGCGAGGATCAGACCGCGGGCGATCGCACCGTTGTACATTTGCCCCACGCCGGGCAGCACCGCCGAGAGATTGGCGGCGAGCCAGGGGCCTTGGGGCGATCGCGATCCCACCAGAATTTTTGGGGTTGCCTTCATGGGTTAGGGTCAGCCGTAGCGTTGAACAACATAGTCATGGGCGGCCCATTCTTCGGTATCGGGCAGGGCGGCCAGGGCGATGGGGGTCTCTGGGTACTTGCGGCCCAGGGCCAGCCATAGGAGATAGTCGGCAAAGTGGGGATTTTTGGGTAGCAGTGACCCGTGCATATAGCTGCCAAACACATTTTTGTAGCGTGCTCCTTCATACTCGGCCGCCCCATTGTTACCAAACCCGGCAATGGTTTTAGCCAGGGGTTCAACACCATCCCCTAGATGGGTTTGGCCCGAGTGGTTTTCAAACCCCACCAGGGTGCGGGGAATGGCTCGAGGGGTGGCGTACATGGTCTGCATAGCAGCGTAGGTGGCGGCATCGAGCTCAACGATCAGGTTGCCGATACACCGCTGTTTGACATCGGTACCGGGGGCGCGGGTGCTGACGTTGATAATGCCCAAGCCGCGGGTTTCGTCACCATTGCCCATGAGAAAGGTATGGCCCATTAACTGGTAGCCGCCGCACACGCCCAAAAACACGACCCCGGCCTCGGTGTCGGCCCGAATGGCCTCGTACTTGAGCTGGTGAAAATCGTTGACCACGGCCACCTGATCGGTGTCTTGGCCGCCGCCCATAAAGTAGAGATCGGTCTGGCCACTGTGGGCTACCTCCCCCATGGTCAAGGATTTCACCGTGCAGTCGATGCCCAGCCACTGGCAACGACGCCGCAGCACAATCAGGTTGCCGGTGTCGCCGTAGAGGTTGAGGTGGTCAGGGTAGAGGTGGGTAATGGTGAGGGCGTAGGGCATGGGGTGGATGGGGAGATGGGTGGATGGATGCGTAGGGGGAGACCCACGTGTCTGCCCTAGGGGGTGGATGGGTAGAAGAGCGTTAGACCCTATCCAAAGTTTTGCCCATGAGCTTGCGAAACTCCAGCATGGCGGTGTAGGTGGGGAGCACAAATACCGTGTCGCCGGGGCCAGCCTTTTCAAAGGATAGATCAATGGCCTCGCGGATAGACTCGACGGTGGGGAGGGGGTTAGGGGGTACGTCCAGGGCGTACTTGAGCCGCACCGCCATATCCTTGGCGCGAAGGCCGGTGCAGAGTATCCAGTCAATATCGGCCTGGTTGAGCCGCTCTAGTTCGCTATCCCAGAGCCAGGAGACGTCTTTGCTGTCGGCGGTGTTGTCGTTGATGGCCAGGATCAGCTTGAGGGCGGAGATGTTGCGCAGTAGCTCCAGACTGAGGCTAAAGCTGGCGGGATTTTTGACCAGCAGCAGGCGATAGTTGACCTGCTTATCGCCCTGGTGGCGCACCAAGATTTCGCCTCGGCCAAAGGCGGGCTTAAAGGTTTGCAGCCCGGTGACGGCGGTGGCACCATCGATGCCGAGGAGGTTGGCGATCGCGATCGCGGTCAGGGCATTGTAGACGTGAAAGAAGCCGGGCGACACCGTCTTGGCCTGGGGTAGATGTACCGCCTGATGATTGATCTGGCCCTGGACAGCGAAGTCGGTGGTCAGGTCTTCATTGATGTGGATATGGGTGGCCTCTAGGCCCTGACTATTGACATCCCGCAGGTTGAGCTGGCCCTCGTAGGGTAGAGACCGGGCGTACTCTGGGGCTAGGGAAATGAAGTAGGTGGCGTTGCCCAGCCCCTGGGTAAGACGGGCGGTGCGGGGATCATCGCCGTTGACCACTACGGCGGCGGTGGGGCACTGGGCAATGCCATCGCGGATCAGCTTTTCAGTGTGATCGATTTCGCCGTAGGCGTCGAGTTGGTCGCGGTAGAGATTGGTAACGGCGATAATGCTGGGCTTGAGTAGGCTCGCAATACGCGGTAGGGTGGCTTCTTCGACTTCTAGCACCGCGTGGGTGAAGTCTAGGCGACCCAGGGGGCTGCTCTGTTTGAGCAGCTCTGACAAAATACCCTGGCTGAGGTTAGCCCCGGCCTTGTTGCGCAGTACCTTGGCCCCCGGCCTCTGATCGAGAATGGCGCTGAGCATGGTCTGGCTAGTGGTTTTGCCATTGGTACCGGTAATCGCCACCACCGTGGGAATTTGGCTGACCAACAATTCCAGCACAAACGGAAAGTAGCGTCCGATTAAGTAACCCGGCAGGGCGGTGCCCGACCCGCGCCCCGACACCCGCAGGGCCAGGGTCAGCAGCTTGGCAAAAGCAACAATAGGAATCAGCAGCAGTTGGTTCATGGCCAGGTGAGGCAGATCATGAGGGAAAGGGTAGCAGACTGTAGGGGCAGACACCGGGGGCCAGCGGTAATCTTTTGGTGAGTGGGTGAGCGGGTGAGTAGGAGCAGACCCGTGTGTCTGTCCTGCGTCGGAGATAGTGGGTGGGTAGGGGCAGACCCGTGTGCCTGCCCTGCGTCGGGGATAGTGGGTGAGTAGGGGCAGACCCGTGTGTCTGCCCTGCGTCGGGGATTTTGAGTGAGGACCGGGAGTGAACAATCGGGATTCTCTACTGTGGGTGATTGGGGGGACGGGGGAGGCGGTGGCGCTATCGACGGCGCTGGCGGCGGCGGGGATTACCTGCCTGGTAACGGTGACCACTGAGGCGGCTCGATGCGCCTATGGGGATTGTCCTCACCTACGGGTGTGGGTCGGTGGGTTGGAGAGTACAAGGCTGGAGATCTTTATCCAGACCCAGGGGATTGGGGCGGTGTTGGACGCGTCCCATCCGTTTGCGGTGGAGATTTCGCGGGGGGCGATCGCCGCCACCCAAGCCCTCAGCATCCCCTACTGGCGCTACGAGCGTCCTCCCCTAGAGCCCTGTTCGAATGATCTAACTCGCTCCGTCGCCGGGCTGGACGCCGTGCTCACCCCTGAGATTCTGGCTGGAGAACGGGTCTTGCTCACCCTGGGCTATCGCTGGCTGCACCACTTCGCCCCTTGGCAGAGCCAGGCCACCCTCTTCGCCCGCATTTTGCCGTCCCCCGTGGCGCTGGATGCGGCCCTAGGGGCGGGCTTCACGGTCGATCGCCTAATTGCCCTGCGCCCGCCTATTCAGGCCGAGCTAGAGCGGGCGCTCTGGCAGCAGTGGCAGATCACCCGAGTCATCACTAAAGCCTCGGGCGCCCCCGGCGGCGAGGCCACCAAGCGGGCGGTGGCTGGGCAGCTCGGCATTCCTCTATTTATTTTGGATCGCCCGCACCTAGATTACCCACTGGTGTGCCATGGCCAGGCCGAGATTTTGGCCCTGGGCCAAGCGTGGTGGCGATCGCACCAGGCCTAGAAATCTACCCGCCACCATCTCATCCTCCGGGGGGAGTCAAGTCCTGCCGAGCAGCTATTCTTGGCCTTCAATTTGTGCGCTACTATGGGCTATCCCCGGTCGTCACTGGTCGGGAGTGCCTAAGCAAAAGTCGCTGTATACCGCTAAAAATAGGGATTTTCTACACCTAGGCCCAAAGACATGCGCCAAATTTCGAGTTAGCCCCTATATTTAGTTGGTCGTTCCGTTTGTTGAGTTTTACGAGAGCGTTTTGCATAGGTCGTTCATGACAGCTTTTCCCATGCCATCCGGGCCATCACCTTCCTTTGAGAGCGCTAGTAGTGGGGCTTTACCCGATACGCCACCGGTCTTTGCCCTAAAGGAACTGGTGGCCCGGCTGCAGCGTGAGCAGTACAAAATTCAAGACCTGCTGAGCTCCCTAGGGTTTGCCCTCCGCAGCCTCAACAACCTGAATCAGTTTCTAGAGCTGATTCCCATGATTGCCAGCCGGGTGACCGATGCTGGCGGGGGAGCGCTAGTCCTGTTTCGGGCCGATGGGCAGGTGCGGCTAGAGCGCCTGCACTGCCAGAGCGAAGACCAGTGCCAGGGAGTGCGCTCGGCCCTAGAGGCGGCTACCCGCCAGGTGACGGCCAGCTTTCAGGCGGCCCCGGAAAGCAGCATGATGTCGATGTCACGCAACGCCATGCTGGCTCTCGATCGCCAGGTCAACCGATACCTGGGCGACGACTTTCAGATGTTTGGCACTGCCATTATCGTGCAGAATGTGGAGCGGGGTAGGCTCTACGTGTTTAGCCGCGACCCCGACTATGCCTGGACGGAGACTCGCCAAAAGCTGGTGCGGCTGGTGGCCGATCAGACATCGGTAGCGATCGAAAATAACGAGCTCACCGTTGCCCTGCGAAAAAAAGAGCGCCTCGATCGGGAGCTGGAGATTGGTGCCGAAATTCAGCTTCAGCTGCTGCCACGGGAGTGCCCAGCCATCCAGGGTATGGATTTGGCGGCCAAGTGCCAGACGGCTCAGCGGGTGGGGGGCGACTACTACGATTTTATTCCTACCACCTTTGACCAACTGCGGCAGACCGGCTCGCAGCAGACGGCCGCCGCGCCCTGGAGCTTTGCCATTGGCGATGTGATGGGGAAAGGGGTACCCGCCGGGCTGATTATGACCATGATGCGGGGCATGCTGCGGGCAGAGGTGCTGAACGGTCACTCGCCGTCGCGCATTTTGCAAGACCTCAATTTTGTCATGCATAGCGACTTAGAGAGCTCTAACCGCTTTGTGACGCTCTTTTACGCTGAGTACAACCCCAAGACCCGTCGGTTGGCCTACGGCAATGCGGCCCACAATCCGCCCTTGCTGTGGCAGGCGGCGACCAACACGATTACCCGGCTCGATACCCCAGGCATGTTGCTGGGGCTGGATATGAACACCCAGTACTGCGAAGCCGAGGTTCAGCTTCAGCCCGGTGACACGGTGGTGTTTTACACCGATGGCTTTACGGAGGCGGCCAATCCTCGGGGCGAGCGGTTTGAGGAAGAAAATCTGGAGCGTGCCCTCCAGTGGGCCTGCCGCAATTGCACGTCGGCAGAGGCTATTTTGGACTACACCTTTGATTTGCTCGATCGCTTTATCGGCGGCGATCGCAGTAACGACGACGACATGACCCTGGTGGTGATGCGGGTGAAGCCAGAACTTCAGCTCAATCTCTTTTGATCGCTACTATTACAGCTCCACCGCTTTAAAGATGGTGGGCGCTAGACTTGATGGGTAACTTTCAACAGGTGGGCCATTGCTCCCAGGCCCCTGGGGGAAACCCACTGGAGATGTAGCCATGCTTTATACCCCACCCTGGCGACCGATCACTCCTCGCTTTGCAGCGATCGCCGCAGCCGGCCTATTGACCCTGGGTGCAGCCTGGGGAGGCTTGACTCCGGCCCGAACGTCGGCCATTCAATACTCCGATGGCCGGGTCGGCTTTTCCTATCCGCTGCGCCTGACCGAGAGCTTTGCCACCCGCAACCTGGTCGTCGATGGTAATGCAACCTACTACCTGACCTTTGACTTTCCGGCTGCGGCCGCTGAGCCCCTTGACCGGGTGGTGATTAGCCTTGACGAAGGCTTTGACCCCATTTTTAGGTTTCGCCTGGACGCTACCGAAGCCTTTGTCAATACAGCCGACGGCCGCTCAGCGTTGCCCCTGGGAGAACTCACCCAGGATCGGGAGGCCAAGTCTTTAACTATTACCTTTGATCCGCCGGTAGCCCCTGGGTCTCCGATCACGCTGGCCCTGCAGCCCTATCAAAATCCTCGGTCGGCGGGGGTCTATCTGTTTGGGGCCACGGCCTACCCCGTGGGCGAAGTCGTAGAGTCTACCTTCATGGGCTATGCGCGGTTGACCTTCTACGATCGCGATGGTGGGTTCTGGCCCTAGGGTGATGAGACGCTGGTCGGGCTGGCTCTGGGGCGATCGCAGACAGATCCTGAATCGCTGTCCTCGATCGCTCCCCTGTAACCTCTTGTCTTGAAAAACTTAGCCCTACTCCATGGCCAGCGCTACCCCAAATTCTGTCCGATTCTTTGTTGCGCTGCTGCCACCCCAGGAGCTGCAAGATCCCATTACCGCCATCAAGCACGATTTTCGGCAGCGATTTGGCAGCCAGGCCGCGCTCCAATCGCCGCCCCATGTGACGCTCCAACCGCCCTTTGAGTGGCCTAGCGATCAGGTCGACCGACTGGGGCAACACCTGACCACCTTTGCCTACCGGCAGACTCCTGTGCCCATTGTGCTGGAAGGCTACAATGCCTTTCCGCCTCGGGTGATTTATGTCGATGTCCACCAGACCACGGCGTTGATGGCCATTCAGCCGTCGTTGATGGACTATCTGGACGTAGCCTGTGGAATTCGCGATCGCGTCTCGCAAACCCGTCCGTTTACTCCCCACGTTACGGTGGGCTTTCGCGACCTGAGGCCCGCCTGCTTTCACCAAGCCTGGGCTGAGTATAAGGAGCGCCCGTTTGCAGCGGAATTTGTGGCTCAAACCCTAACGTTGCTCCGCCACGATGGCCAGCAGTGGCACAGGTTTGCAGATTTCGCCCTTAACCAACCAGGGGCCTAGGTCCTGGACGGTAGCCATAGCGTGAATAGCACTGGGGGATGCCCTAGCTATCTGGCCAACGCCATAGTTTTATGGCTAAGGGGATACTCAATTGGGAGCGATCCGCGCCGTTAGGTAGATCATCGGCGATCGCCACTGGACAGTCTGGCCCTGCAGCTGGCGCTCACACATCTGCTGAATCATAGCCACATCTTTCTCTGACAGGTGGGGGGCGAGTTGGTCGCGGTAGCTGAGCGGCGTACTGTCTGGGGCAAACCAGCGCTGCAGGAGCGCCGGGGAAATATAGATGCGGCTGTGGAGCACGTCCTCGGAGAGCTGAACGGTGAAGCCGACGGTGCGAAACAGCGTGGTCACCGTGTCTGCCTGCCAGCTAAAGCGGGGATCGGTAGTGGATTGGGCGATGGCCTCCTCGGCCTGGTGCCACCGTTTCACCAGAGCCTTGCTGAGGGATGAGGACTCCACCAGAGCAGAAATGCGCTGGCTGTGGCGGGGGATAGTTTCGGCCAGCAGCACGACGCCGTCGGGGGCTAGAAGCTGCTGGAGGATCTCGACAAATCGGTCTCGATTCACCACCTGGCCAAAGGCATTGCGGCCCACAATGCGCTCAAAGCGAATGCCCGGCGTGTGGGCCACCAGGTAGGCGGCCAGGGCTTCAAAATCGGCGTGCACCAGCACCGGGCGGTTGAGTTCCGGCAGCTGAGTCGCCTGCTCGTCCAGCGCTACCTGGTCCTGGGCCGTGTGGACTCGGGCATAGACACTGCCCTCGGGCACCCGGCGCAGGGCCTCCCAGGTGAGCAGCCCCGTGCGGGCATTGAGATCGAGAATGCGGTGGTGGCGCTGGGGTGGGGCCAGAGCAAAGAGGCGATCGCGCACCAGACCCAGCTGTTCTCCCGCCTGACTGAGAGTACGCTGGAGCCAGCGGTCTTTGGCCGGGTCATCGGGGCTGTAGGTGAGGGCCTCGGGCAAGACCCCACCCCCATCCACCATGGCCGCCAGCTGGGCCTCTCGCCGCTGGGCCACCTGGATTTGAATGGTGGCCTCGTAGCCCTGGCTCGAGGGTTGGTAAAATACCTGCCCCTGCAACCCGCTGGGCAGGTACTGCTGCTCCACCCAGTGGTCGCGGTAGGCGTGGGGGTACAGGTAGCCCTGGCCGTGGCCAAAGCCTTCTTTGTCGCGGTTGGCATCTCGCAGGGAGTTGGGCACCTCGCGCTCGCGCTCGTGCTCGACGGCGGCCAGGGCATCAAAAAAGCCCATGGCGCTGTTGGATTTGGGGGCGGTGGCCAGATACAGGGTGGCCTGGGCCAGGGGATAGCGCCCCTCGGGCATGCCCACCCGGTCAAAAGCGGCGGCACAGCTGGTGACGACCGTCACGGCGTGGGGGTCGCCCAGGCCAATGTCTTCACTGGCCAAAATCACCAGGCGGCGAAAGATAAATCGGGGATCTTCTCCGGCGTAGACCATGCGGGCCAACCAGTATAGCGCGGCGTCGGGGTCAGAGCCGCGCACACTTTTAATAAAGGCACTGATGGTGTCGAAGTGGGCATCGCCTTCTTTGTCGTAGAGCACTGCCCGCCGCTGGATCGAGTCTTCGGCCACCGCCAGGGAGATGGGAATGTGACCCTGGGGGTCGGGGGGGGTGGTTTCCACCGCCAGCTCCAGGGCGTTGAGCAGGGCACGGGCATCGCCGTTGGCCACGTTGACCAGGTGATCGAGGGCGGCGGGCTCTAGGCGAATGGGGCGATCGCCGTAGCCTCGCTCCCGATCGACCAGGGCCTGCTCTACCACCCGATAGAGATCGACGGGCTCTAGGGGCTTGAGCTGAAACAGGCGCGATCGGCTGACCAGGGCCTTATTCACTTCAAAGAACGGGTTCTCGGTGGTGGCCCCAATTAAAATTACCGTGCCATTTTCGACCCAGGGCAGCAGCGCATCCTGCTGGGCCTTGTTGAACCGATGCACTTCGTCGATAAACAAAATGGTGCGGCGGCCGTACTGGCCGCGCAGGTCTTGGGCCGAGGCGATCGCCTCGCGAATATCTTTTACCCCCGCCAGCACCGCATTGAGAGCAATGAAGTGGGCGCTGGTGGTGTTGGCAATGATCTGGGCCAGGGTGGTTTTGCCCGTGCCCGGTGGGCCAAAGAAAATCAACGACGAGAGCTGATCGGCCTGGATGGCGCGCCGCAGCAGTCGCCCCGGCCCCACCACCGCGTCTTGGCCGATGAATTCATCGAGACTGCGGGGCCGCAACCGCGCGGCCAGGGGCGCATCCTGGGCGATCTGTGCCTGGCGGCTGTGGTCAAAGAGATCCATCGGGGTAGGGCATCCTAAACACTCGCGCCTATGGCCCAGGGAGTAGCCTCTCGATCCCATCCCCACCTGGGGGGATGTCCGTTGTAAGAATCTAGGTCGTGTCACATCGACCGATGTCCCTAGGTTGCTATCGTTTTGCCCCGCCCCTGGCCGGATCGCTTCCCCATGGTATAGCCGCTAGCCGCCCGTTGTGCCAACGGCTGAGTATTCGAACAGTCGGTTTTCCTAGCGGGGATCTTCTGGATTGCCGTAGCGCCACTGGCGTACCTACCCGGCTAGGTAGGCCTTTAAATCTTGGCGAGCATGGCGCAGTTTTTTGATCGCGTCGCGCTCGATCTGACGCACCCGTTCGCGGCTGACATTGAGCTGTTGACCGACCTTAGAGAGGGATAACCCCTCCCCCGATCCCAAGCCAAAGCGCAGCACCAGCACTTCCCGCTGCTGGGGGGTGAGGCGGTCTAACACTCTAAAAATGTCGTGCCGGAGGTTGTGTTGGGTGGCGTAGTCTTCGGGCGATCGCGCCTCGTCGTCTTCCAGCATGTCGGCTAGCTCCGTATCGCCCCGATCGCCCACCAGGGTGTTGAGCGACATCGGCGGCTGCGATTGAGATAGATACTGACGCACCTGGGCGATGGGCAGATCTAAATGGTGGGCCACTTCGTCGAGGGTGGCGGTGCGGCCTAGGGCCTGGGCTAGGTCGCGTTGGGTGCGCTTGATTTTGCTCAGCTTCTCAAAAATATGGATCGGCAGGCGAATGACCCGGCTTTTTTCAGCGATCGCCCGCGTGACCGCCTGGCGAATCCACCAGTAGGCGTAGGTCGAAAAGCGAAAACCCCGAGTGGGGTCAAATTTTTCCACCCCTCGCTGGAGGCCCAGGGTGCCCTCCTGCACCAGATCCATGAGCTCCATATTGCGGTTGGTGTATTTTTTGGCGATGGAAACCACCAGGCGCAGGTTCGTTTCTACCATCCGGCGCCGGGCCAGGTCTCCAGCTTCCAACTGCTGCTGCAAGGCTTCTATGGATAGGTTAGCGGCGATCGCCCACTCCTCCAGAGCTGGCTCACGGCCTAGGGAAGTGGCCAACTGGCTGGCCTGCTCCGTGAGCTGGTTCAACCGCTGCACTTGTTTGCCTAGGGAAATCTCCTCTTCACGAGAGAGCCGGGGGATACGACCAATTTCCTTGAGGTAGGCCTGAATCGAATTGTGGGGGGTAGACATAGCTGGAGCCATAGGGACATCAACCGCGGCAATCTACATTAGATGCCATTATGACAGGCCCAATGGCTAGACGCTTCTACCCTAGGAGGGAGGCATCGGCAATGGCGAGGTGGCTCATATCTCAGGATATGGGCAGTAGCCCAAGGGCTGATGGCCCCAGGAGATGCCCTTTTCAAACATCCTTCTAGGGGGTGCAGCTAGCACTGTCGTACTGCACCTCGATCGGCAGCCAGTGAGCAGAGGGATTGGGCAAGTTGCCCGTGGTCGGTGGAAAGGGTTGCTGGCGGGCCATGTCTAGGGCTTTGTCATCGAGCACAGTGTAGCCGGTACTGTCCAGCAGCACCGGGGCTTTGACCAGTGCCCCCGAAGGGCTGACAATGACGCCCACCAGCCCTTCGGCGGGGGGCGGGGTCAGGCAGGTGGCGATCGGGTAGGTTACCTGCAGCGGGGCCTGCTTGGTGCCCATCACGGGTATGTCACTGTCGCTCACCCCCTGGGCCGCCGCCTCTAGCCAGTCCGATATCACCGTGGTAATCAGGGTGACTTCGTTGCCAATTACCCCCTTGGCCTGCTGATTAAACTCGTAGTCTGCCGGATCGTGCAGGCGTTCGTCTAGGGTTTGGGGCGGGGGCGGGGTGGGCAATCGATCGGGCAGCCGATCGGGCTCTGGGGAAGCGGGTGAGGCGCTCGCCTGGGGCGATGGGGATGCCTGCTTGGGCTGGGTGCCCTGAGCTAGAGGCACCGTGGGGGATGGCTGAGGGACAGGTTCGGCGGCGGGTTTTGGGGCCGGGGACAGGCGCACCACGGCAACCGTGGCCGGGTCGACAAGCTCGGCGGTCGGTGCTGGGGGCGTTGGTTCGGCCTCGGGCAGGGGCACACCCAGCAGCACACCGTGCAAAGCGATGGAGACCAATACCAATAGGCCACCCCCGGACCAACGGAGCGATCCCTGACCGGCTTTTAGATTAACGGGAACTGTCATGGCCATGGCTGGTGCTGCCCGCCCAAAAATGTCAGCGGTTTATGCCTCTAACCTGGCACAATTTTAGTCAAGTGTTGTCTGTGGACAGACAATTTTTTCATTGTCGTGGAGCGATCGCCACTGCGGTGAAGCCCCGCTGAAGACAATGCGCCTGGGGCTGCGATCGCGATCCAGCCATGGTCCCAAACAATGCCCCAGGCTTTGCCCCAGACTTTGGCCCAGACTTTGGCATTGTCAGTTTCCTCTGCCCTCAGCAATCTGGCCAGCGCCATAGTTTGCCGCTACTCTAACTGTGGGGCTCTACTCAGAAAAGGCTCAGACACATGCGGCGAGAAGACTTGACCCTACTAACGGCGGGCCTACTGCTGGTGCTGACCGCTGCTCTTTTAATTATTCTCCAGCCTCGCCTTTCGTCCGTTGATCCATCTCCCCGTCCAGCGGCCAATCCATCGACACCGACCGAGGCTACTGCCATGCCCACCCAACTTCTCACCGATCCCTTCTTGCAAAACCCAACCCCAACGGCGGTACAGGTGGTGTGGTTTACCGAGTTTGAAGGCCAGGGCCACCAGGTGCGCTGGGGGCTACCCGGCCAGTCGCCTGAGGCCAACTTGCTGAACCAGGCGATCGCTACCACCACCCGACTCAGCCGCACGCGAGAAGATGGCCAATCGCGATTAAACCACCCCAACTTTCCTGACCTGGAGCAGACCGTCAGCCGACCGATCTGGCGGCACGAAGCGACGGTGACGGGGCTAACCCCAGCGCGAGTGCCCTACCAGGTCGTCAGCACCGCTACCGACGGGTCGGTAGCGGAGAGCCGTGTGTTTACGCTGGCGGGTGCCCCCGTGGCCGGGCAGTCCCTCAAAATTCTGCTGACCTCCGATCATCAGAATATGCCCATGACCGCCGCTAACCTGCAAAAGGTCGAAGAAACCATGGGGCGGCTAGACGCGGTTTTTTTCGCGGGCGATCTGGTCAATATTCCCGATCGCGCCTCGGAGTGGTTCGACGATAGCCGGGGCTGCGGCTTTTTTCCCTGCCTCCAGGGCAATACCACCTACGCCCTAGAGCGCAATGGGCGCACCGTGAAATACCAGGGGGGCCAAATTATTCAGCACGCGCCGCTGTTTCCAGCCCTGGGCAACCACGAGGTGATGGGGCGGTTTGCGGCCACCGCCCCCCTGGGAGAGCAGTTCAATCAGCCCATTCCTCGGCAGGTGGCGGTGGCTCTGTACGACACCAACATCGACCTATTTAACCCCAGCGGCGATCCGGCAGTCCGGCGCCAGTGGATTGTTGACAACTCCTTTAACAGCGACACCTACGAAGAATTGTTTAGCCTGCCCCAAAGCCAGGTACCCAACCCCGATCGCCCTGAAACCACCAGCCGCTACTACGCCGTGACCTTTGGCGACATTCGCCTGGTCTCGCTCTACGTCACCCAGATCTGGCGATCCCCTAGTCTCAATGCCACCGCGAAAGGTCGCTACCGGGAGAGTGAGGCCGACCTCGACATCCCCCAAAACTGGGGCCACGGCCAGCACATTTTTGAACCCATCGAGCGGGGCAGCTTGCAGTACCAGTGGCTCGAGCAGGAGCTGGCCAGCGAGGCCTTTCGCCAGGCCAAGTGTAAGGTGGTAATGTTTCACCACCCGCCCCATACCCTGGGCGATAGCATTGTGCCGCCCTTTACCACCCCCCTAGCCCGCTACGATCGCGACGCCGATGGTCGCCTGTCGGCCGTGCGCTACGAGTATCCCCGTGCCCAAGACTACATTGCCCGCGATCTCATTCCTCTGCTCGAGCAGGCCGGAGTTGACCTAGTGTTCTACGGCCACTCCCACCTGTGGAATCGCTTTGTGTCACCCCAGGGCACCCACTATCTCGAAACCTCCAACGTCGGCAACTCCTACGGTGCGTTCTGGAAAGATCAGTCTCGCCCGGTTCCCCCCGAGACGATCGAGGGGTCTGCGGTTACCTACTCCCCCAGCGACTACGTTGCCCAGGGAGACCCTAATGGTCTCGAGCCCGTAGAGCCGACCCTTGTTCCCCTGCTAGACGACAGCGGTCAGCCCCAACCCTACCTGGCCAGCAACGACATCACCGCCTTCAGTATTTTGGATACGGCTACTGGCACGGTCAGTAGCTACTGCTTCGATACGCGATCGCCCCGGTCAGCGGTGGTGAAGTTTGACGAGTTTACCCTGGGGAAATAAGGCGATCGGTTTGGGAGGTGAGGCGTGGGTTACGGCGGGGCGGGAATTGGGATGGGTAGGCGTGGGTTAGGGGTCGCCTTCATGGGTGAGGCGTGGGTTACGGCGGGGCAGGGATGGGGATGGGTAGGCGTGGGTTAGGGGTCGCCTAACCCACGCTACGGTTAATGTCGTTATCCGCGGAGTTCGGAGGCGACGATCATGGAGCCAATGCCGAGGTCGGTGAAGATCTCTAGCAGCAGGGCATGGGGTACCCGGCCATCGAGAATGTGGGCGGCGCCGACGCCCTGGGCCAGCGATCGCACGCAGCAATTCACCTTGGGAATCATGCCCCCGGCCACTACCCCGGTTTCGATCAGCTGCCGGGCCTGCTGAATATCCAGCTTCGGCAGCAGGGTCGAGGGGTCTTTGTAGTCTTTCAAAATGCCCTTTGTGTCGGTCAGCAAAATCAGCTTTTCGGCCCCCAGGGCGGCGGCAATTTCCCCGGCAACAGTGTCGGCATTGATGTTGTAGGCCTGCCCGGTCTCGTCGCTAGCCACGCTCGACACAATGGGAATATAGCCTGACTCCACTAGCGACTTCAAAATTCCGGAGTCGATGCTGCTGACTTCGCCCACAAACCCGACGTCGACCGCCCCCTGGGGCCGAGCGGTAATCAGGTTGCCGTCTACGCCGCAGAGCCCCACGGCTTTGCCCCCCTCCTGGTTAATCAGAGACACCAGTTCCTTATTGACCCGGCCCACCAGCACCATTTCCACCACATCCATCGTGGGGGCGTCGGTCACCCGCAGGCCATCTTTAAACTGCGGCTCAATGCCCAGCTTGCCCAGCCAAAGGTTGATCTCTGGCCCGCCGCCGTGAACCACCACCGGGCGAATGCCCACGCAGGCCATAAATACGATGTCGCGGATCACCCCGGCCTTGAGACGGCCATCCTTCATGGCGGCCCCGCCGTACTTGACCACCACCGTGCGGCCCCGGAACTGCTGAATGTAGGGCAACGCCTCGCTGAGAATTTGAACCCGCATTGCCCCGGCCTCGTCGACCGCTTGCGAAGAAGGAGACTGAACCATAGCGTTACCGATAATGTTGCCAGTAGTGTATCAATTGAGCACGGCAGAATCAGCATCAGACCCAATTCTTTCTGCCACCAGGGCCAGGGTGCGGGCCGCGATCGCCTCAACGCTGGCCTCCGCCTCCACCGTCACCCGCACATCGGCCTGGGCATAGAGATCCTGCCGCTGGGCCAGCAGGGTGGTAAATGTGGTCTCCCAGTCTGGCCCCTGCAATAGCGGACGACCTGTATCCCGAGCCAGCCGGGCTTGGAGGACATCAGGGGAGACCTCTAGCCACACCACAATGCCGTGGTGCAGGTAGCTCCAGTTTTGCCGCTGGGTGACAATGCCGCCGCCCGTGGCCACCACCAGTCGCCGATAGGTCGACAGCTCCGCCAGCACATTAGTTTCCATCTGGCGAAAGGCCGCCTCTCCCTGGCGATCAAAAATTTTGGCAACGGTTTGCCCAGCGGCGGCTTCTACCACGGCATCGGTGTCAAAAAACTGGTACCCCAGGGCCTGGGCTAGCACCGCGCCCGTGCTGCTTTTGCCAGCCCCCATCATGCCGATGAGGTAGAGGTTGATGCCATTGAGGCGATCGGTAAGCGTCATAAAACAAGCCGTAGCGTGGGTCAAACCCACTCTACCCTGGGAATAACACCCCCATCTACGCCTGACCCACGTTCCGACGGCACCGCCTCCGCGACCCATTCTACCCTGGGAATAACACCCCCATCAAGGGGTACTTTTTGAGTTGGGATACTCTTACGGCGTCAGCGCATCGTCGGTGTCATCCCAATCATCTCCGACCGCCTTGTCGCCCTTGGCCACCCAGGTCTCTGAGGTCGCAGCCGCTTCGGCGGGGGCCGTGTAGGGAGGCACGATCACCCGGTAGTCGGCATCGACTACGCCATCTTCGGCGATCTCAGGATCGCCCAGGAGCGCATCGTCATTGTCAAACTCAGGGCTGTCGCCCTCGTCGTAGCCATCCCCATCGTAGCCACCGTCGTCGCTACCGTAGGCCGTCCCATTGGCGGCGTCATCCCTGTAGTCAGCCCCATAGCCAGGGGCATCACCGTAGGCAACATCGTCGGGGGGCGCATAGATATTATCGACCTGGCCACCCATCCCCGCCGGGGGATCATCATCGCCCCGATAGCTGTAAGAGTACAGCGACCCATCTTGATAGACCCGCCGAGCCGACTGGGGCGCTTCAAACCCTCGGTTTGGGTCGCTGCCCTGGCCCCGATCCCACCCTTGGTTGATATCATCCAGGCTATCTTGCACCGGGCTCGCCCCTGGGGCCGGATAGCGACGATTTTCGAGCCCATCCCAGTCGTCGTCCAGGGCTTGCAGCGACTCGTTGACGCGCTGCTGCTGCTTGGCCTGGCGTTTGCTGCTGCTAAACCAGGTGGTGACACCCTCCACTAGACCGGAGGCTGTTTGGCCCAGGGAAGAGCCTGCGGGGGCAGGGCCTGAGGGGTTGGTTTCTGGCTTCGGAGCCTGACTGAGGGTTTCCCAATCGTTCCACTGGCCGGGGGATTTGAGATCGCCCCAGGCTCGCCAGGTGGGGTCATCATTGCCAGATCGAGGCGATGGCGAAGCCCCGCTGCGGCTTGACCCAGACGCCGGATAGGATGAGCCTGCCACAGACTCCGCCGGTTCATAGAACGACTCAGGCCGATACTTGTAGGCCCCAGAACGTCCACCAGAACGTCCACCAGAACGTCCACCCCGCCCCCCGGATGCCCCGCCAACCGATCCCAGCAGCACTGTGAAGACCAGCGTGGTCAATGCCCCCAGGGCGATCGCGCTCACCAGCCAAACCCCCAGAGGTAGAGCCTGGGTGTTGCCACCCAAAAACACCAGGGGTAGAGCGGGAGCCGTATTTTGCATCCCCAGCAGCACCACGATGCCCAGCCCCAGCAAGACCACAATTAGACGCACGGTAGCCATAGTTAGCCCTACAACGTCACCTTGCCCATCCTATCGTGGCCAGGGGTGCTAAGGGCGAGCCGAGTCACGAGACTAATCCTGGGCCGCGTCTTGGGCCGCGTCTTGGGCCGCGTTGTGGGCCGCGTCTTGGGCCGCGTTGTGGGCCGCGTCTTGGGCCGCGTCTTGGGCCGCGTTGTGGGACAAGTGGCCCTGCCAGCGATTGAGGGGCACACAGTCGATGTCCAGCTGGTCCAGGGCGCGGGCCACCACAAAATCAACCAGGTCGTCGATGGTCTGGGGCTGGTGGTACCAGGCGGGGATGGCGGGCACAATGCGCGCCCCCGCTTCTGCCAGGGTGGTGAGGTTACGCAGGTGAATGAGGCTGAAGGGGGTTTCTCGGGGCACCACCACCAGCTTGCGGCCTTCCTTCATCTGTACATCAGCCGCGCGCTCCAGCAGGTCAGAACTCAGACCCGCCGCCAACCGCCCCACGGTGCTCATGCTGCACGGTATGACCACCATCCCCACCGTCCGGTAGGAACCGCTAGCAATGGTGGCCCCCACATCGCCCCAGGGATGACAACGCAGCTTACCGGCGGTGGGCACCGCCGCCTGGTCGCGCCAAAACTGCTCCTGCTTGTCTGGGTCGAGGGGCATGTGAATGCCCGACTCGGCCTGCCAGACCATTTGAGAGGCCTTAGAGGCCACGAGGTCGACAACGCCATCGGCGTTGAGCATATGCTTGAGGGTACGCACGGCGTAGATCAGGCCCGAGGCCCCGGTAACACCCACGATGAGGGGACGGGGGGGAGCGGGGGTGGGGGATGGGGGCATTGGAAGTGGGTGAGGGGTGAGGGGTGAGGGGTGAGGGGTGAGGGGTGAGGGGTGAGGGTGGTCTGGAGGCCTACTAATTAGCTGTCCGACGTCCCACGTACTCAACCCTTCCTCATCCTAACGACCCATCTACCCGCAACCCACCTACCCACCTACCCACCTACCCATCTACCCTCTACTCACTCTCATCCCGCCCATCATCTCGCCCGTCAATGGGATCGCCATTGTCGTCTTCGGAGTAGCCATTGGGTTCGTCATCTTCGGGGGCCTGGCTGCCGCCGCCCACGGCGACGAGGTCGATCTGCTGGCGGTAGTAGTCAACGCTCTTAACCTGGACATCGACTTTATCGCCTAGACGGTACTGCTGGCGATTTTTGCGGCCCACCAGCTTTTGCTGGCGAGCGCGGTATTCGTACCAGTCGTCTTTGAGCGAGCTAACGTGAACCAAGCCTTCGACCAGGAGCTCTTCGATTTCGACAAAGAAGCCGTAGGACTGCACTCCAGTGATCAGACCGTGGAAGACTTCGCCGGTATGCGATCGCATAAACTCAGCCTTCTTCAGCCCCTCCAGGTCGGACTCAGCCTCCTGGGCCAACCGCTCGCGCTCGGTCAGATGAATGGCAATGCGGGGAATGTCATCCTCCAGCTCGTGCTGGATTTCGGGGGGCAGTACGTTCCAGTTGACCTGGCCATGGCAGGAACTATGGCGCAGGTTGGCGGGGTCTTTGGAGCGGGTGGAGCGGCGATCGCGACCCGACTCAAACACCGCATGGAGAATGCGGTGCACCAGCAGATCGGCGTAGCGTCGGGAAGGAGACGTGAAGTGGGTATACCCCTCGGTGAGGGCCAGGCCAAAGTGCAGATCGGCGTGGGCACTGTAGAACGCCGGCTGAATGGTCTCTAGCAGCAGGTAGGTGAGAATTTTCTCGGCCCCAGAGGCGGCAAACTGCTCCACAAACCGTTGGTAGTCCTTGGGTTGCGGGGCGGCTTCGTCCTTGAGGGCGAGCTGCAGCTCCATATTTTCGGCCAGCTTCACCAGTGCCTGCACGTCGCCCACGTCGGGGGCACGGTGCAGTCGATAGATGGCGGGCACCCCCAGGGCCTGGAGCTGTTGGGCAACCAACTGGTTGGCCAGCAGCATGCACTCCGTCACGATCTGGCGAGAGGGTAGGCTGGTGGCGGTCACCATCACCCCCAATAGCCCCTCATCATCGTACTGAAACTTGGGCGACCGGTAGTGGGCCAGGGTTTCGCCCGCATCGGCGGGGAAGTCGTACTCCGGCAGGTTGAGTTCAAAGGAGCCCCGATGCAAGCGCTGCCGCTTGATCGCCTGACTCAGGTAGAGCAGGTTATCCATCAGGTCGTAGACGGGAATCAGCGCCTTGAGGGTCTTGGGCTTAATGCCCAAACTCTTGATCACGTCGGAGTTGTCGCGCTCCAGCACCGCCTGGGCTTCTTGGTAGGAAATTTGGTGGTCTACGGACACCAGGGTGGGTTGCACTTCGTACTCCAGCACCGCGCCGGTATCGTCGAGGGTAACCAGGACCGAAATGGCCAAGCGATCTTTGCCCACCAGCAGTGATCCCAGCGGGCCAGACAAGGGCGGTGGCAGCATGGGAATCACCTCGTCCCCCAGATACACCGAGGTGCCTCGCTTACAGGCCTCCTGGTCAATGGGCGAGTGGGCTGCCACGTAGTGAGAGATATCGGCAATGTGAATGCCCAGCTTCCACTGACCCTGGGGCGTACGATCCAGGGTCAAGGCGTCGTCGATCACCTGGGCGTTGGGGCCGTCGATGGCCACGGTCAGGGCCTCGCGTAGATCTAATCGGTCTTTGAGGTCGGCCTTGAGCACCCGGGTGGGCAGCGCTTCGGTGGCGGCCAGCACCGTGTCAGAAAACTTGCGGGGCAGGTCGTGCTTGCAGTAGACAATGTCGATGTCGGCGGCCGCTTCAGCGTTGCTGCCGAGAATTTGGGCCACCCGGCCCTGGGGGGGGTGCTGCCCGAGGGGGTAGCGGACAATTTCGACGTGGGCTAGCTGATCGACGGCCTCGGCCAAACTGCCGCCATTTTCGATCAGAGCAAGCTCAAACAGCAGGCGATCGTCCAGGGGGACGGCCCGGTACTCCTCGGCCTCCTGCTTGACCCGAGCCAGCACCGAGGCGTTGGCTCGCTCGAGAATGAGTTGGACTTCGCCCTCGGGGCTGCGGCGGCGACTGCCCTCCTTGGTCACCTTGACCAGCACGCGATCGCCGTTCCAGGCGGTGTTGAGCTGGCTTTCGCGCACGTAGATGTCGTCGGCCCCCTCCTCGTCTTGAATGGCAAAACAAAAGCCTTTGCTGGAACAGCGCAGCTTACCTTCAATCACATCCTCGGCCAGTTCGCGGCGGTACTTGCCCCGCTCTTTAACCAATACCCCAATGCGTTCTAGGGCATCGACAGCGATCTGGAGATCTCGCTGGCTGACATCGTCGTTGCAGTGCAGCTTTTTCTCCAGAGCCTTAAGGGTATGGGTCTTTTCTATGGCAAAGCTTGTCATTAAGGCTGCGATCGAGAGTTCCATGTAGCGACTGATTCCTAAAACTATTCATGACTGGGGCAACCCAGGGCTGATCAAACCAACAACCCGCGCTAAACCAGGGGCGGCCCAATACCTAATCTGAGCCTGTGGCAACGAGGCAAACAAGAGGCATGGATAGGGTAACGCCGTAGTCTGAACCATTGTCTAGCCGGTTTACTGTCGGGCGAAGCGTCAGGTGTCAGAGCCAGGCTCTCAACCTTAGACCGGCCTAGCGGACAGCCAAAAGGTAAGCAACGCTCAAGTGTAGCTCCTCCAGCTGCAATTGTTACAGCTACAGATGACCCCGTGGCGGCAATCGTAACCCCAGGTCGAGCCTGACCTACGGCCAGGGCTAAACCCTACCAGCAGCAGGGGCACGTTACCTACTTCAGTTTCCCAGGAAATGGGACGCTGTCAAATGTTTTTGTCAATAGCAGGCAACGTTTTGTAAATGGAGGGGAGTACGCAGGACAAAAGGTGTGAGGTTTTGGGTACTAAGGTGCGGCCCTGAATCCTGAGCCGTTTTTCCGAAACCATTCCCTATCGCTCAGGTGCGCTCGCCAGTGACAATGTAGGCCACGCGTTTGCCAATGTTAGTGGCGTGGTCAGCCATGCGCTCCAGGTAGCGAAGGGCCAATACCAGGAGTACCGTGGGTTCCACAGAGCCTACCAGGTTGGTTTGGTGAGCCAGTAGAGCATAGAGGTCTTCGTAGTCGGAGTCGATGGCGTCGTCTTTTTGCTTAATCTCAAGGCCGCTAGCGGCATCGAGGTTAGACACTGACAGCAGACTCATCGCCACCATCGATCGGCAGCGATCGAGCATAGTCTGTATCCGACCCATCAATGGGTGTACCGGGTAGGGAAACAGCTTAATCGCCACCTCGCCAATGTCTTCGGCGTAGTCGCCAATACGCTCCAGGTCGCGCACCATCTGCATAAAAGCTCCAATGCGCCGCAGATCTGCATCGGCCCCGGTCGCCTGGAGGGTAAACAGGTTCATGCAGTCGATCTCAATCTGGCGATAGAACTGGTCGATCTGCTTGTCGTGGGCTTTGAGGCGCTGGGCGGCATCGAGGTTGCGATCGCACAGGGCATCTCGAGCCAGCACACAGGAGTTTTCGACCAAGGCCCCCATACGCAACACGTCCCGCTGCACCCGCAGAATCTGCCGATCAAAGTCGCCCCGCACAGGCCCAGTCACATTCACATCAAACATTACTGAAGCATACCGAGAGAGGATTAAGAACAGTGGCGATGGATCCAGGCCCTCTTAAACTAGACGAGTAGACATCACGCCCCAGAGCGAGATCCCGTCACCCAGGTCTCTATTAAGCTCTGTAACAGTTAGGTCAGCCAACCTCGCGGAGCTTCCCATCATAGTGAACAATCGGTCTAGACAGATGTCTTTTGGCGCCTTATTCACCTAGCTTTGAGGAGTATTTCTTATGCCCCTTTCAGACACTCAGATTTTCATTGCCCTTGCCCTTGCCCTGTTGCCTGGTATTTTGGCATTCCGCCTATCCACCGAGCTTTATAAATAGGTTAAGCCAGGACGCGCTTTAGCGCCCTGAGGGCTATGGCCCACACCATCAAGGGCTCCGGGGAAACTTCCCCGGAGCCCTTTGTCATGAAAATCTGACATGAACCCTGGCCTTAGCAGCCTGGAGAACGCCCCAGCAAAAAACTACAGAAGCGTTTATAGGCTCATGGCGGGCTCGTTTTTAACCGGCCCCAGGGCCCCAGAGTACACCAGCCCCCGCCGGGTATCGAGGGTCAAAATAGCGCCGTCGCGAATGATTTCCGTGGCGTTTTTAACCCCAACAATCACCGGCACCCCCAGGCGCAGACCAATCACCGCCGCGTGGCTGGTGGGGCTGTCGTCTTCGGTAACAATGCCCCCGGCGCGGCGAATCACCTCCACGAAATCGGCGCTGGTGTGGGGCACCACCAAAATTTCACCGTCATTAAAGTTGTTCACCTCCAGACTGTTGTGGGCGACCCGGGCGCGACCGCTGACCGACGCCTCGCCAATGCCTATGCCCCGCCCCAGCACCGCCGTCACCACGTCTACCTTGATCAAATCGGTAGAACCCGATACCCCCTGCAGCGTGCCCGCCGTCATCACCACCAGGTCACCGTCGTTGAGCAGGTGCTTTTCCTGGGCCACGCTCATAGCCGCGTGAAAGGTTTGGGTACTCGAGGGCAAATCGAGCACCAGCAGCGGCCGCACCCCCCATACCAGCTGCAACTGGCGAGCCACGTGCACGTGGGGGGTCACCGCCAGAATCGGGGTCTGGGGCCGGTACTTCGACACATTGCGGGCGGTAGACCCGCTTTTGGTCAGGGTCATAATGGCCGCCGCGTTGAGCTGAGATGCAATTCGACCCACCGCCTGGCTAATGGCGTTGGGAATGGAGCGGGCACCGCTGCCCTTGCGATCGGCCAGGGGCAGCCCCTCCTGCTCGGTGCACAAGGCCACCTTCGCCATCGTGGCCACCGCCTCGACCGGAAACTTACCCACGGCGGTTTCATTGGAGAGCATCACCGCGTCGGTGCCATCGAGAATCGCGTTGGCAATGTCAGATACCTCGGCGCGGGTCGGGCGCGGGTTAGACACCATGCTGTCTAGCATCTGGGTGGCGGTGATCACCGGAATGCCCAGGGCATTCGACATCGCAATCAGCCGCTTTTGCAGAATGGGCACTTCCTCGGCGGGTAGTTCTACCCCGAGGTCACCCCGGGCCACCATCACCCCGTCCGACAGCGACAGAATGGCCTCCATCTGCTCAATGGCCTCGTGCTTTTCGATCTTGACGATCACCGGCACATGCTTGCCAGCGGCGGCAATAATTTCCTTAATTTCCAACACGTCCTGGGGGTTACGCACAAAGCTCAGAGCCACCCAGTCAACGCCCTGGTTAAGACCAAACATGAGGTCTTCGCGGTCTTTGTCGGTCAGCGCCTTGACTGACAGATAAACCCCAGGGAAGTTCACCCCCTTATTATTCGACAGGGTGCCCCCTACCACCACCACGCAGTGGAGCTCCTGGGCCTCTAGATCAACCGCTGTTACCTGCATTTCGACCCGGCCATCGTCGAGCAGAATGGTAGACCCAGACGGCACCTCTTGGGCCAGTTTGTCGTAGGTGACACAGGCCCGCTGCTGGTTGCCCACAATGATCTCGCTGGTCAGCACGAAGGGGTCCCCCTTAGCTAGCTGAATTGACCCCTGCTCAAACTTACCCAGGCGAATTTTGGGCCCCTGCAGGTCTTGCAAAATGCCCACCGGCTGGTTCAGCTCAAAGGAAATCTGTCGGATCAGGCGAATGCTGCGCTGGTGGTCGTCGTGGCTACCGTGGGAAAAGTTGAGCCGTAGGGTAGTCGCTCCAGCTTCAATCAGCGCCCGCAACACGTCAGCGTCCTGGGTGGCGGGGCCAATGGTGGCCACAATCTTGGCCCGACGGAGGGGGGGGCTCGGCGGCATAGACGACCTCTACTGAGAGTAACAACGCAACCAAATCTGAACCCTGCTCAAACCAAGGGTTGGTAGCGATAAAGCACAGGGATAGTAGCACGAATGCCGATGGGCTTGACGACGATCCCCAAAACCCAGCAATTGTAAAATCAAAAAATCTAGGGGCTGAAACCCTTGAGAACTCGTTCAGATCAACCTCCATTGATGGGCATTGATCGGCTGAAACGCCCTAAACTCGTTCCGAATTTATTTTTGCTGCCCAAAACCAGTGAAATCCAAGGGTTTTAGGGGCTGATCCAGCCAAGATTGAGGGGCGCTACTGCCCCGGTCGGCCTGGGACAAGGCTGGGTAAGCAGGGGCCTTTTAGGCCCCTGCTTACCCAGGCTGTGTCACAAAACTTTATTATTCATGCGCCGTAACGTATACTACCGAAAGCGTTGGTGTTAGGAGTGATACAACATGTCGGCGGCAGCTGAGCCCCTGACGATTCGAAAAACGGTGCCCCCTGAGTTGCTTAAAACTGAGGGTGGCTTGAGCCTGAATACTCTGATGTTTATGGCCTCCGTCGGGTTAATCGGTCTGTCTACGGTGGGCTACTTTAGCTGGCACTGGGCGGGCTGGTGCGTGTTTTTGATGAATGTCCTCTCCCTGCACCTGTCGGGAACGGTCATTCACGATGCCAGCCACAACTCGGCCCACAGCAACCGCACGGTCAATGCTCTGCTGGGCCATGGTAGTTCCTTAATTCTGGGCTTCTCATTTCCGGTCTTTACGCGGGTGCACCTACAGCACCACGCCCACGTTAACGATCCCGAAAATGACCCCGACCACTTTGTCTCTACGGGTGGCCCCCTGTGGCTGATTGCTGCCCGGTTTTTTTACCACGAGGTTTACTTCTTTAAGCGTCGTCTGTGGCGCAATTGGGAGCTACAGGAGTGGTTTCTAGCCCGCCTTGCCCTGGTGCTGCTGGTTTTTACGGCCTGGCGCTTCGACTTCTTGGGCTACATCTTTAACTATTGGTTTTCGCCGGCATTGGTGGTGGGGATTGCCCTGGGGCTGTTTTTTGACTATCTGCCCCATCGACCGTTTGAAGACCGCGATCGATGGAAGAATGCCCGGGTCTATCCCAGTGCTATTCTCAACCTGCTGATTATGGGTCAAAATTACCATCTGGTTCACCACCTGTGGCCCTCGGTGCCCTGGTACAAGTACAAACCCACCTACGAGGTCATGCGGCCTTTGCTTGACCAAAAGGGGTCACCCCAGTCCCTAGGGCTGCTACAGATGAAAGACTTTTTTGGCTTTCTCTACGACCTGGTCTTGGGAATCCGACTTAAAGGACACTAGAGTTGGTTTAAAAGTTGAGGGGTCTGGCTGGGCAGACCCCTCAACTTTGTAAATATTCATAAACCCTAACCTGTGACCACCAGGTCAGGCCGCAGGTTGCTGGCACCGCGCAGGTAGGCATGCTGCACCTTGGGGTGAGTGCTCGGCAGTTGAACATGCATCAATACCCGAATGCAGCAGGGCAGGCTGCCCTCGACATGCATGTGCTGCACGTCGATTAGGGCGACATCGTGCCAGCCGAACCGGGGGCGGGCGATCGCCGCTGGAAACACCGCATCCAGATCGCGGGTAACCGAAAACGTGGCGCTAATAATGCAGGTGGGGTCAAACTGGTTGCGCTCTTCCAGCGCATCTAGGAGTTCTGTTACCGCTTCTCCAATGGCGGCCTCCGTGTTGTCTGTGACCGTTATGGCTCCTCGAATTGCCCACACTCGCCAGTCCACGCTGCAACCTCCAAAGGTCAATTCCTGGGTCTTAGAACAGCCCCCAAGGAGCGCCCAAGCCAGGAAATTAACTGCATTTTACCGCCTTCATCGTACCAGGGTATCAACCTACACCGGGACAAGCCTAGGAATAGAGAATTCAGGAGTCAGAAGCCTTCTGACTCCTGACTCCTGACTCCTGACTCCTGACTCCTGACTCCTGAGAATGCCTAGCAGATGGACTTAGGGACGATACAGCCATAGCGGTAGTCCACTGGTGGAGCGTTCAAACTCTAACCATTCCAGGGTGGCCTGTAGGGCGGGCATCGCCATCGCCAGGCCCGGTAGCCCTGCGGTGGGTTTCAGGTTTACCCGGCTGCTGCCAGGTATAATCCGTCGCAGGAGCGGCTTTTTCTCGTCAAAGGTGATGCACTCGGCCTTGTCGGGGTCGAGCCCGGCCAGTTCTGCCGCCCAGCGCTGGGCGTCTGCTTCACTGCCCAGGCGATCTACTAGGCCCAGTTGCACGGCCTGTTCGCCGCTAAAAATGCGCCCATCGGCAAAGCTGCGCACGGTGTCTTCGCTGAGGTGGCGGGCCTCGGCCACGGTGCTGACAAACTGGCCATAGCTTATGTCAATGAGCTCTTGCAGAATAGACGTTTCGGGGTCAGTCAGTTCGCGATCGAAGGCCAGAATATCTTTGTAGGGGCCGGACTTAATCACCTTAAACGACACCCCCACCCGATCGAGCAGGCGCTCCAGGTTGTTGCCCCGCAAAATTACCCCAATGCTGCCAGTGATGGTGCCGGGGTTAGCCATGATCTGGCTGGCCCCCATGCCGATATAGACCCCGCCAGACGCCGAGATATTGCCAAAGCTGGCCACAATTTTGAGCTTATCCTTCAGCCGCTTCAGGGCAGAGTAAATTTCCTGGGAGTCGCCTACGGTGCCACCGGGGCTGTCGATGCGCAACAGCAGAGCCGGAAAGCGCTTTTCCTCAATTTCCTTGAGGGCTTCGAGCATGCGCTTGCGGGTTGCAGCGCCAATTACACCCGTGACCTCAATGCGAGCAATGGATTTACGCGAACGGGGAGAAAATGGCCAGACCATAGGGTGACATTAGGGGTGAACGGTAGTAAGCCCAAACTCACCTAGGAGTGATGCGGCTGGGGCCTATTGTAGCCAAAACAACACTGTACAGATTCAATCGAAGGTTGTGTCAGCCTCCAAGGGATCCGATGGCGGCGGCAGCGAGCCACTCCAAACTGCGTTAACATTCCTTAAAAGAAAGGCCAAGGCCTTACCCCTATGGGGATTCCATCTCATCAAGCATCCCGACCAAGGACGCTCAACTCAGCCCAGCGGGCCGATCCCATCAAATCCCTGGTTGAGTCATTAGCTGGAACGCTCTAACCCTCCTATATTTCAAGCATTTTTTGCGTTATGGATTCGACCTCTCCTCCCCCGACCGCAACCCGCAACCCAGCGGTGCTGATTGCCCCCTTCTTCCTATGGGGTACGGCCATGGTGGCCATGAAAGGGGCCATGCCCCACACCACGCCATTTTTTATGGCCGGGATTCGGCTGGTGCCCGCCGGTCTAGTGGTCTTGCTGGTCAGTCTCGGGTTGGGGCGTCCTCAGGCCATCGGCCGCCGGGGCTGGGCATGGCTACTGCTCTTTGCCCTGGTGGATGGCACTCTGTTTCAAGGATTTTTGGCGGCGGGGCTCCAGCGCACCGGGGCCGGGTTGGGCTCGGTGATGATCGACTCCCAACCCCTGGCGGTGGCGGTGATGGCTCGGGGTCTGTTTGGTGAGCACATTGGTGCCCTGGGCTGGATCGGCTTGGTGTGGGGCATTGCGGGCATTAGCCTACTGGGCTTGCCCGACGAGTGGATTGTGTCTCTGCTCCACGGTGACACCACCTGGCTGTCCGAGGGAACAGCGCTCAACACCCTGCTACAGGGGGGCGAATGGCTGATGCTGCTGGCCGCTCTGTCGATGGCCACGGGCACCATTCTGATTCGCTACGTGTGCCGCCATGTTGACCCCATCGTGGCGACGGGCTGGCACATGGTGCTGGGGGGGTTGCCGCTGTTTGGCCTGTCTGCCCTGGGGGAGGTACAGCCCTGGCAGGCGTTGACCCTCGTTGACTGGGGGGCGATCGCCTACTCGACCTTGCTAGGGAGCGCCCTAGCCTACGGTATTTTCTTCTTCTTAGCCGCCCAAGGTAACCTCACCAGCCTCAGCGCCCTCACGTTTTTAACCCCGGTCTTTGCGCTGCTGTTTGGCAACCTCTTTTTGGGCGAAACCCTGACCTCGCTCCAGTGGGTGGGGGTAAGCTTTACCTTGGTCAGTATTTACCTGATTAACCAGCGCGATAGTCTGACCCAGAAGCTGCGCCGGTGGATGCTGGCCTACGAGGCGTCTGTTTCGCGGGTGGAGTCGGATAAGGTGGGTGAGTAGGGGCAGACCCATGGGCCTGCCCCCCTCACCCCTTATCCCACCCATCTCGCTCCATGCCCCCCACCCCCCGTCGCCTCCTCTTCGCCTCCACCCCCGTAGGACCGTTGGGCTCTGGGCTAGGCGGCGGAGTAGAGCTGACGCTGCACAACCTAGCCCAGGGGCTCAAAGCTCGGGGACACCAGGTCACGGTACTGGCTCCAGCGGGCTCTAGGCTGGGTGCTATGACCATGGTTGAAATTCCCGGACAGCTGCAGCCCACGGCCCATACCCAGGGGCGCAGCGCCCCGGTCTTGCTGCCGGACAACAGCGTCCTGGGCCATATGTGGCGCTACGCCCAACAGCGGCAAGACCAGTTTGATCTGATCGTTAATTTTGCCTACGACTGGCTACCCTTTTATCTAACGGAATTTTTTTCCACCCCGGTGGCTCATTTCGTCACCATGGGCTCCCTCAACGACGCCATGGATGAGGCGATTCGCCAGGTGGCTACGGCCTACCCCGGTCGGCTGGGGGCCTACACCCATGCTCAGACCGCCACCTTCGGGGTTGGCGATGCCTTTCAGATTCTCAGCAGCGCCATTGATTTAGGACGGTACGAGTTTTGCCCCACCCCAGGCCCTGCCCTGGGGTGGCTGGGGCGCATCTCCCCCGAGAAGGGGCTAGAAGATGCGCTGGCCGCCGCCGATATCGCCCAGGTTCCCCTCAAAATTATGGGCAAGCTGGAAGATACCGACCATTGGCAGCGGATCTGCGATCGCTTTCCCCAGGCTGTCGACTGTTATCTGGGCTTTTTGCCCACCCAAGAGCTACAGCAGGTGCTGCGCCAGTGCCGCGCTCTGCTCATGACCCCCCGCTGGGTTGAGGCCTTTGGCAATGTGGCGATCGAGGCCCTGGCTTGCGGCGTGCCGGTGATTGCCTATGCCCGAGGTGGCCCTACGGAAATTGTCCAATCTGGCCAAACCGGCTGGCTGGTGCCACCGGATGATGTGCAGGGGCTGGTGGATGCGATCGCAACCATTGACCACCTCGACCGCTACGCCTGCCGCCACCAGGCCGAAACCCACTATTCCCTGGAGGCCCTAGCGGCCCGCTTTGAGCAATGGTTTGAAGGCACCTTGACCTAGGGTCGCCAGACCCCTAGGCCTGGGGAACCGGTGCCTGGCGTAGGCGGGCTAGACGATGAAAGTCTTTCTGTAAGGCCTGACGCAGGGATTGGTTGTGGGGATCAACCCGGTGGGCCTTTTTCAGGCAGACCTCTGCTTTGGCGAGGTTGCCGTGGCTGAGCAGATCGTGACCCCAACGGTAGTAGGTGATGGCGTGCCACTGGCGCACCTCAGGGTCTTCGGGGAACCGGTGAACCAACCCCTCCACCAGGGCCACCGCTCGGGGAAAACGCTGCCCCCGGAAGAACTCCCGCAGTTGCTGGTAGCTGTTCACTTTCAAGGCTTGATCGGCTTCACTACCCCCAGGGGTGGGGCTGATCGTGAAGGCGATCGCCTCCACGGATTGAGCTGGAGCGGATGGCGCTGGTTTGGGTGAAGCTGGTTTCGGCGGCGCTGGTTTGGAGGAAACGGGTTTGGATGACGTGGGTCTAGGCTGGGGGCGCACCTCAGGCTCAGGAGGCTTGGCCGGAGTTGGGGATCTAGATTGGGTGACCGGCTGTTCAGGGGATGATGAGCGCCCAGGAGATGTAGGGCGTGCCGCAGCGGCTGAGGCCGGTAGCGCGTCCACCAAAGTCTGATAGGCCTGGGTGACCTGAATAAATTTTTCCTTCGCTAGCTGGTCTCCAGGGTTGACGTCGGGGTGGTACAGCCGCGCCAAACTTCGATAGGCCAGCTTGACATCGCCAAAGCTGGCCCCGGTTCTAAGCCCCAGTATGCGGTAGTGGTGTGCCAGCGCCATGGTTGCCAACTCAGTCGCGGAGGTACGTTTGCTGCACCTATTCTGCCAAGTCTGGACAAAAATGGCGCAGCTAATTAGACGGTGGCTGGCACAGGGGTAACGAGCTCTTGGGTGCGCTCTTCAATCACCCGGTCGATCAGACCGTAGGTAACGGCTTCTTCTGCCGACATAAAGTAGTCGCGATCGGTATCTTTTTGGATTTGCTCAACGGTGCGACCGGTGTGACGGGCCATCATTTCGTTGAGTTCTTGGCGCACCCGGAGAATCTCTTTGGCTTCGATGGCAATATCGCTGGCCTGGAGGCGCTGTCGCCCGGTACCACCCATGGGCTGGTGAATCATGATCCGGGAGTGGGGGAGCGCGACCCGCTTGCCGCTGCTGCCCGCCGCCAGCAAAAAGGCTCCCATGGAAGCCGCCAGGCCCAGGCAAATGGTCACCACGTCAGACTTGATGTACTGCATGGTGTCGTAGATGGCCATGCCCGCCGTCACCGACCCGCCGGGGGAGTTGATGTACAGGTAGATGGGCTTAGTGTTGTCGTCAGAATCGAGGTACAGCATGGCCGCCACAATGGAGTTGGCCAGGCTATCGGTAACTTCTTGGCCCAGAAAGATAATTCGCTCCTGGTTCAGGCGGGTGTAGATGTCGACCCACTGGGAGTACTGACTACCGGGCAAACGATAGGGAACCTTGGGAGTGCCGATGGGCATAGTGCTCTTTCAACCTAAAAACAAAACAACAGACTTGCGAGACTTGCGAACAGACCGGCGATAGTGATTGGCGTAGCCATTCCGCGACGCCACCCGCCCCAAACAGATATGGTGGTAGGCTGGCCCGTTGGAGATGCCAGTGAACCCAGAGACGGCTTGGCCTAAATCCCTGCTCCAACCGGCACCTGGGGCAGCTCTTTGCGGCTGGTCAACACGCGATCGATAATGCCGTATTCCTTGGCTTCCTCTGGCTTCATATAGCACATGCGGTCAGAGTCATGCATGACCTGTTCCAGGGACTTGCCGGTGTTCTTGGCCAGAATAGTCATCATCGATCGCTTGTTATCGAGCACTTCTTTAGCTCGAATTTCAATGTCGGTGGCCTGCCCCTGGGCACCGCTGCGGGGCTGGTTGAGCACAATGCGGGCGTGGGGCAAGCTGGCTCGGAAGCCCTTGGTGCCCGACGCCAAAATCACCGCCGCCGACCCCATTGCCTGGCCCAGGCAAATGGTGTGTACCGGGGGCTTGATATAGTTCATGGTGTCGCAGATGGCAAAGGCTTCGGTGTCGTAGCCGATCATATTGCCGTCATACCAGGAGGTGCCGGTGGAGTTGATGTAAAAGAAGACGGGCTTATCGGGATCGTCAAACTGCAAGAAAAGCAGCTGGGCAATAATTAGCTCGGTGACATCAATGCCCACCTGCTGCTTAACGTCATCCCCGGAGAATAGGGGTAGACCCAGATACACAATCCGCTCCTTGAGCAGTAAGGAGGGCAGATCTGGGGGGGGCGTGCGGTACGTCGCATCGCCATACGGTGCCTGCACGGCTTTAATCTCTAAGCTCATAGACCGATGACGCCCAAATTACGGGTTTTGTACAGTGTAACGCGGGATTGAGCGGGGGTAGAGGCTGGATTGGAGGTGGATTTCCTCACTTGGGTAAGGGGTAGGGAGTGGAGGAGCGATGTCCGCCGTTCAGTCGGTGGTGCGAGTACCATAGCGATAAGCTTGTTTGCCATCACTCGCTGGTATGAACCGCGTCCAGCTTTTCGATACCCTCAGTAACCTGCCGCCCGCCGCCTTTGAGCGACTATTGATTGCCGTCAAACCGCCGGGCGGTCTAATTTCTGGTGACACAGCGCCGCAGATGAACCGGGTGAAGGCGTTGCTGGACTGGGCCGAAGGCTCTAGCGGGCGGGGAATAGAAGAAGTTTTGGTCTACCTAAATCAGCTCCAACAGGGAACCCTACCCATCCAAGATCAGGAGCTTCCCAATTTCTACTCCTACCTGCAATCTATCTTGGAGAATGAGGACTATATCGAGAGGCAAGAGGTTTACACCTCAACAACAGTAGAAGATCGGCGGCGAGTGCCAGTGCAGGATGCCACGACTGTTTCACAACGTCGGTTTTCATCACGATTGAAGTTGCGGGTGGAAACGGTGAAGTCCGACCAGCAGGCACAGGGCAACCAACCCGATGGGGCACCAAAATCCCAAGAGCAGGTTGAGCAATGGAATGTGTTGGCAGGGCTGCGAAACTATGCGGCTGAGCATGTGGTGCTGATTGGCAAACCCGGATCGGGGAAATCAACCTCTCTGGAACGATTGCTCTGGGAAGAGGCAGAGAAGGCGTTACAGGATCCAACCGCTCGAATACCAGTGCTAGTGAAATTGTGCCGATGTACTGGAACAATCGAGGGACTGATTCGAGATTTCCTGGTTGGTCATCAGGTAGAAGTGGAGACTGCCCAAATTGAGAAACTATTGGGCCAAGGAAGATTTCTGTTACTGCTGGATGGCTTGAACGAGTTGCCGGAGCGATTCAGGACAGAAATTGCCAATTTTCGGGATAGATATCGCTCCACCACACCGATGATTGTCTCCACGCGGGAGCTAAGCGCAGGCGGCACCCTAGGTATTGCCAAAACTCTAAAGATGTTGCCCCTGACAGATCCGCAAATGCAGGAGTATGTGCGGGCGTATCTGGGAGAGGAAGGCGATCGCCTATTTCAGCAGATTCACGGTGACAGACTCCGCAAGTTTGCCGAAACGCCGCTGTTGTTGTGGATGCTGTGTCGCGTGTTTGCTGCAGAGTGCATTCAGGCAGCAAAGGAGAAAAGAACCCCAAAACTACCTGAGAACCTCGGGCTTGCCTTTCGCGAATTTACTCAGCTTTATGATCATGGAACTGACGAGCATCAAGCTATTCAGGAAGATTCTCCTGTTGATTCAAGAGACCAGTGGCCCAAACTGCTAGGTCATCTGGCGTTTGTCATGACGCAGGGGAAAAACCTAATTGACCCTGAGCTATCCATCCCCAGAGAGGAAGCAGAAGGCTGTTTAACGATGTATTTACAACAAGCAGGCAGGACAAATCCCAGAGAGTGTGCCGAGCGCTGGCTCAAAGACCTACTGACATATCACCTAATCCAACCTGTTATTCAACCCAACTTTGAAGAACATATTGAGTTTCTTCACCAACTGATTCAGGAATATTACGCGGCAGAACATTTGCTGCGCCTGCTACAACCGCCGAAGGGAAAACCAGGGCTTACTGATGAGCAACTGAAGCGCGACTACCTTAACCTTTTTAAGTGGACAGAACCCATCGCTCTGATGCTGGCGCTTATAGATAAAGAAAATCAGGCACTACGAGTGGTGAAGCTGGCGATAGACGATGTAGATTTAATGCTGGGAGCAAGGCTAACTGGAAAAGTAAATCCTACAATTCAAAAGCAATCTGTTGAATTTCTTGATAACTCAATCGTGCCACTCTGGCTAAAGATTTATCTTTTCGGTGAAACGCAGTCTGAAGTGGCGGTTCCGCACTTGTTACAGGCCCTCGAAAATGAAGACTCATTTGTGCGAAAGAAGGCTGAAAAATCGTAACTTCTCAATAACCGCTGGTAAGCCGGCGGATGTGGAACTGGGAAGGGGGTTGCCAAGAGAGCAAAGATCTGGTCTAACAAAGGAATGAATCTATTGCCTGAAGCCCTGAAATCCATGT